>OAVL01000010.1_pt1 | contig 219373 bp, 245 predicted proteins | sample 1476411 | NCBI WGS metagenome assembly OAVL01 (sample SAMEA2580095, study PRJEB22360) | human gut metagenome | biome: human gut; feature: human-associated habitat; material: faeces | place: Denmark | collected 2008/2010
AACAAGCGGGTTTCTGTCATATATCCTCTTAGGTCAACCTTGGTCTAACAGAGCCTTTCCTTTTATTATTAGACTGCGTCTTGGCATCCGTCCACCTGCAATTATCCGGTTCATAGTTTCCGTCAACATCTATTCTGTCGAGGGATAATCCAGCGTTCGCTTTCCACCCATTGTCAATAGCCCATTTTTTGAAGATTCCCCATTCCTTCCATTCATCGCAGACCTGAACACCTCTTTTCCCGTAATGAGAATAAGAAACGTTACGGGGATTGCTACAACGGTCAAGCATCAGTTTCCACGAATGAAAAAGCTTAACATACGGAGAATTTTCAGAAGCGTCACCATGTTTAAGTCGGGTTTCCCGAGTCCTTTGAACTTCAAAACACCCGCAACTTCTAGTGTTCCCCGTAGTTAGGGCATTTCTAACTACTGAGACTGTTTTCCCGCAAGAGCACCGGCATAAGTAGACGGAGTGATGGTTCTTATTGACACCTTGAAAACTTAATACGGTCAAACGTCCGAATTGTTTTCCGCACAACTCATCTGCTCTCCGGCGTCTCCCCTTAGAAGTGGACGAAAGCTCGTTACGTTTTCCCCGTGGCCGTTCCCCGTAAGGTTTTCCTTTTTTAGAAAGACACCCACAGCTTTTTGTATTGCCTTTTTTCAGATTACCTAAAGATACGACGACGTTATTGCCGCAATCGCAAGAACATAACCAATAGGAACCTTTTTTAGTATTGGGAACATACTTTTCCACCGTGAGTTTCCCGAAACGTTGACCGGCAACATCCATGGGTTTGCGACCGGGTTTGACCATTATTTTATCCCCTTCTGATTAAACCAAAAAGAACGCGGGGTCTATGCTTAAAACGCATGACCCCGCGCTTTTAGAGACTAGAATTCCGGCTCGTCGTTCTGCGACACCGGTGCCGGATTGCCCATCGGAGCACCCCACGGGTCGTCGGATGCGGCTGGCTGGAAATTGTCGGCACCATAATTGTTCGGATTTTGGAACACTGGCGGATTGTTCGGATTTTGGAACATCTGACCATTGTTCTGCTGGGTGTTGGTACGGTTGCCGCCGTCGTATCCGCCGTTGCGTTTCGGATTCGGCATGACCTGCGCGGTCGCGTGACGGAGTCCGACACCGATGTTGGTGACTGTGAATTCCACCATCGAACGCTTCTGTCCGGTCTGCTGGTCAGTCCAACTGTTCTGCTTCACGTCGGCCAACGCCACCACGTCCATGCCTTTACGGAGTGTGTTCATGATGTTGTTGCCGAGCGTGGTATCCCACACTTTGCATCGTGCGAAAAGCGTCTGCCCGTCTTTCCACTCGCCGGTCTTCTTATCCTGATAGCGAGTGCCTTCCGCAATGGAGAATTCAACCAGATTGGGGTTGCGCTGGTTGCGTTGCGGGTCGTCGGTGAGTCGGCCTTCGAGGGTTGTGCTTGGGGTTGGCATGTGTTAAACCTTCCATTGAATTTGTGAACTATCCCAGTATAGCAGATATTGGCGTGATTTGACAGAAAACACGAAAGAGAAGGCCCCTACCCCCAATGGAATCGTAATTAATCATCTTTATCAAGAAACCTCATCAGTTCGTCAACAGACGAAGAAGAGAAGATGTACTCCCCTTCCAAAGCCTCACGTCGTGCTTCGACGTTGACGCTATTAGACATACTCTCCGAGTATGTCACATGTCGGTTGTCTTCTTGATTCTGTTCATGGCATTTCGGGGAATTGATAGACACAGTAAAACTTTCTAAAGAAAAAATAACAAAACAATCATACACACCCTTAACCGAGAAAGCCCCCAGTTTTTAAGACTGGAGGCTTCCTCGCTATATATAGGCGTTACTCGTTTCGGCTACATAGCCGGGCGAGCAGTATTCCAATGCCGCCGAGTCCGGCGATGATGGCCGCGATGACCATTCCGTAGATTGGAGCGCCAGTGCTGGCTAGAGGATTCTGGGAGCCAGAATTCTGTTCGCCATTACCAACCGTCCCATTGGTGGATGCGTCGGCAATCTCCTTGTCCTTGTCGGAGGAGACGCCGTTGGCCTTCTTCCACACGCAGGTCAACGTCAGGTCTTTGACCACGGGCTTGCTCATGTCGTAGACGTTGCCGTCCTTGTCAATGAAACCGTCGAACACGTATCCGTCACGGGTTGGATTGGATGGAAGTGTCAGCTTCTCACCATCCTTGACCTCATAACGTTCGGTCTTGCCGTCATACAAGGTCACTGTCACGGTATGCTTCTTGACGGTCGGGGGCAGGGTATTGGCTTCCCACACTGCGGTCAAAGTCATATCCTTGGATACCGCAGTGTTGAAATCGTAGTCCTTGCCATCCAACTGCCATCCGATGAACTTGTAACTGTTCAGGGTCGGGTCTGCGGGCTTCTTGACCTTTCCTCCCTGTTGAATGGTTTGCAGGTCAATCTTCGAACCGTTGCCGGTGTCGAATTTGACGGTGTAGAAGACCGGTTTCGGAGTTTCGTTCTTCTGCCATGTGGCGGTCAGAATGATATCCGTGGTGATTGGAGTGTTCCAATCGTAGTCCTTGCCGTTCAACTGCCATCCGGTGAAAGTGTATCCGGTACGCTTCGGGTCGGTCGGACGTGCGGCCTTATCACCTTCCTTGACTTTTTGAGATGGGATGTTGGAAGCGCCGCCCGTATTGAACGCGACCGTGAATAGGGTCGGGGCTTTCTCAGTCCACGATGCGGTGAGGGTGATGTCGCCGGTGATTGGAGTGTTCCAATCATAGGCTTGTCCGTTCAGCAACCAGCCTTGGAAGTCGTATCCTTCACGGGTTGGGTTTGCGGGTTGGATGGCTTTCTCCCCCTCATCGACGGTCTGCTGGCCGATTTCAGACCCTCCGGTCGTGTCGAATGTGACCGCGTGGCGTTTCGGCTGGGGCTTCTGGTTTTCAACCCATGTGGCCTTCAAGGTGATGTCGGCTGTGACGGGAAGGTTGAAATCGTATGGTTCGCCGTTCAGCGTCCACCCTGAGAACGTGTATCCGTTCTTGGTTGGCGTATCCGGTACCGTGACGGTCTCACCGTCGTTCACGGTCTGCTGTGCGACCGTGTTCCCGCCATCGGTGTAGAAGCTGACCGTATGGGTGACGGGCTTCGGCTCCTCATGCTTCTTCCACGATGCGGTCAGAGTCATGTCGCCGGTGATTGGAGTGTTCCAATCATAATCCTTGCCGTCCAACAGCCATCCTTGGAAGTCGTAACCGTCCATGCTCGGGTCTGCCGGACGGATGACGGTCTTGCCTTCAATGATGGTCTGCGGGTCAACCTTGCTTCCCTCACCGGTGTCGAAACGCACGGTGTACGTGTTCGGCTGTGGTATCGGTTTGCGATGGTAGATTGCGGTCAGCGTGATGTCACCGGTGACTGGCTTGTTGAAATCATACTGGTCGTTGTCAAGATACCATCCGTCGAACACATAATCGTTCTTCACCGGGTCTGCCGGACGGCGGACGGTCAACCCGTCCTGAACCGTCTGCGGGTCGATGCTCGTGCCTCCGTTCGAGTTGAACGTGACGGTGTGCATGACCGGCTTCGGGTCTTCATGCTTCTTCCACTTGGCGCTCACCAGAGTGTCAGAGGTAATCGGCTGTTCGAAATCGAATTCGGAACCGTCGATAGCAACCCATCCTTGGAAGTCGTAACCGTCTCGCACCGGATTTTCCGGCGGGGAGACGGTGTTCCCCTCGGACACTGTTCGAGTATCGGAGGGACTGCCGTTCTGATAGTCGAACGTGACCGTGTAGGTCTTCGGCTGGGGTTGCTCGTCCTTCTGCCAGTGTGCGGTCAGAATGAGGTTGCCTGTGACCGGAGTATCCCAATCGTATGCGGCGTCTCCCGCATACCAGCCGAGGAATGTGTAGCCTTCACGGGTCGGGTCGTCAGGTTTGACGGCGGTCTTGCCTTGTTCGACCGTTTGGGACGCCACCTCACTTCCTTCCGCTGAATTGAACGCCACCGTGTAGGATTCGACTTTCGTCTTCTCCCACTTGGCTTTCAATGTCACATCCTTGGTGACGGGCGTGGTGAAATCATACGTTTTCCCATCCAACAGCCAACCCTTGAACTCGTAACCGGTCTTGGTTGGGGCGGTAGGTTCGGTCGCCGTTCCCTTGTCCTTCACCGTCTGGGAGGGGACTACGGTTCCTCCATCGGTGTCGAACGTGATGGTGTAGGTCTTCGGCTTGACGGGAGTCCATACGGCTGTCAGGACAAGGTCGGCTTTCACTGGAGCGGTGAAATCGTAGTCAACGCCGTTCAGAGTCCATCCCTTGAACTCGTAGCCCTCACGGGTCGGGTCATCCGGCTTGGAAACCTTGCCACCATCCCTGATGGTCTGCGGGTCGATGCTGGTGCCGTCCGCAGTGTCGAAAGCGACCGTATACTTCTTGACCTCGTTGCGCTTCCATTGCGCCGTCAATGTCATGTTGGATGCGACGGTGTTCAGGAAGTTCCAGTCGGAATCCTCATACTGCCATCCCATGAACGTGTATCCTTCACGGGTCGGATTGGCCGGACGGTCGATGGTGGAGCCTTCCTTGACCTTCTGGTCTGCGATATTGCCATCTCCCCCATTCAAATCGAACTTCACGGTGTACGTGCTCTTGTTCTTCGTCCAAGAGGCCGTCAACGTCAAATCCTGCATGACGGGAGTGGTGAAATCATACGGGTCTCCGCCCAACAGCCAACCGTTGAACGTGTATCCTTCACGGGTTGGATTGTCAGGCTTGGACACGGGGTCGCCTTCCTTGACGGTTTGGCTATCGACCTTGCTTCCCTCGCCACTGTCGAATGTGACCGTATGTTTTTTGGCTACTGGCGTGTTCTTAGACCATAGTGCCTTCAACGTGATGCTGGAGGTGACTGGAGTGTTGAAGTCATACGGGTCGCCGTCAAGAGTCCAACCTTGGAATGTATAACCGTCCAATGTCGGATTGTCCGGCTGGGACACCGTATCCTTGTATTCCACCTGCTGGGAGTCCACGTCGCTTCCGCCATTGGAGTCGAAGCTGACCGTGTACGTGTTCTTCGTCCAATGGGCTTCCACAGTCAAATCATCCGTAACGGGCGTGGTGAAATCGTACAGGGAGTCTCCGGAATACCATCCGTCGAACGTGTAGCCTTTCTTGGAAGGAACCGTTGGAACAGTGGCCGAGGAACCATCCGCCACGGTTTGGATGAAATCGTCTCCCGCACCGGTGAAAGTTACCGTATGCGTCTTCACCTGCGCGGTCTTCCAAGACGCGGTCAAGGTCATGTCGGCGGTGACAGGAGTGTCGAACGAGTACACTTTGCCATCCAACAGCCATCCGGCGAAATCGTAACCGTCCAAAGTCGGGTCAACCGGCTTGACGACCTTATCGCCATATGCGATGGTCTGCATAGGATACCAGTCGTCACTGGCTCCGGCGTCGAAATACACTTCGTAAGTGTTTACCGTCCACTTGGCTGTGATTACCGCATCATCATAGACGGGTTGTGTGAAATCGTATGGGACACCATCCTTATACCAGCCTTTAAAACGGTAGCCGGTCTTGGACGGATAGTCGTCGGGTGGTGTGATAGTTCCCCCATCCTCGACGGTTTGGGATTCGACAGTGGTTCCTCCATCAGTGTCGAAGACTACCGTATGGCCGTTCTTCGCATGGAACTTATAGGAGACGGACACTTCCCCATCATTGCTGGTTAGCGTGTAGGACAGTCCATTGTTCTTGGTGAGGTTCCACCCGTTCGGAATATGACCGATGGTCACGTTCTTGGTTCCCATCGGTACGGTGAATTCACCACCGGAGACCGGGTCGAAGCCGTTGAGGTAGTCTCCGTTGGGGAGTTTTGCGGTGACGTTCTTCAATTCGGAAGCGGAATACTGGTGCTTCGCATGTTTGAACGTGTAGACGACTTTGATTTTCCCGTCGGGACTAGTCACCGTGTAGGTCATATCATTGTCGGACGATTTGGTATCCCAACCGTCGGGCACGCCGGTAATCCACACGGTAGCGTGCTCTCCAATGGTGTAGGTGCCGGACTCCATCGGCTTAAAATCCTGAACCACGCCGTCGTCGGTAGAAGCTGACACTTTGGCAAGCTCGTCCACCGAATAGGTTTTCACATGCTTGTTGAAACGGTAGGACACCGAAAGGTCTCCACTGGTCAACGTATACACCTTATATCCGTCACCGTCGGTTGTGGTCTGAGTCCATCCGGACGGCACGTTGACGATGGCGATTCCTTGACCGTCTTCGTATTCGTAGATACCGGACTGTTTCGGGTTGAATCCGGAAACATAGTTGCCGCCTACGATGGCTTTCACATTCGCCAGTTCGTCCAGACTTGCCTGATGTTTGGCGATGTTGAACACGTAGGTGACAGAGACGGAATTGTTCGGACTGGATACCACGTAGGTGATGATGTTGCCATTAACGGTACGTTGAGTGTTCCAGTCGTCTGGTACGTTTGCGATTTCGACGTTCTTGGTGGTTTCAGGGAAACTCCATGCGCCTCCCTTGTAGTCGAATCCGTCAACCAGTTCCCCGTCAGCGAATGCCCGGACGTATTGGAGCTGGTCGATGTAATAGTATCCTTTGTAATCCGAAGTCGGATGGAAGATGTAGGTGAACGTGTCCCCACAGGGGCCGGTCAGCGTGTATACGCGGTTCAGTTTCCCGGTGGAAGGATTGTTGTAGTCAACTTTCCAGCCGTCCGGTACGCCTTCCAGACGCACGTCGGTGTTCATTGGAATGGCGATGGTGTCGGTGTTGGCGAGCGTGTAGTCGAATCCTTTCACGGCGCTGCCGTCAACGGTCAGATACGCTTTCAGGTTCCTCAACGAATTGATGCTGTCGTGGGGTCGGGTGTCGTCATACATGAACGTGTATTGGACGCTTGGCGTGTCCGAATCCTCTGGATGGGCGGTGTACGTGTAGTGGTCGTCTTCGGAATCACCGTCGAGCACCCAACCGTATGGGGTGTTCTCATATCCCTTCATGTCGCTGGCGGTCACGTTGTGGATGGTGAATCCCTTGGTGATGTCGCCGTCCACAGCCTGACCGTTCAAAGTGATTGTCATGCCGTGAAGCTCTTCGACGGTATGAACCGCGCCGTCAGCCCCATCGAACCAGTAACGATAGGTGGTGGAACCGTTGGACAGGATGTACATGATGGAATCCTTGTTGGTGATTCCATTGACCATGCTTCTCCATTGCACCGTCCAATCGTCGGGCACACCGGACAGTTCCACAGTTTGTCCCGTCGCGTCATATACTCCGTTTCCGGAGGGGTCGAAGCTCGCTAGCCGTGTACCGTCCAGATAGGCTGTGACACCTTCCGGATAGTCGCTTGCGGTGCTATCGGCGGTTTCGGCATAAGCCTCCGATACGGGTGTCAGCACGACACTCGTTGCCCCCAATAGCGGCATGAGCATCATCGAACCTGCCGCAAGCAGGGCGATAGGTTTACGCATGTATCCTCTTTCCGTATTTTTTTCTTTCTATGTTAAAGACCTTCAAAGAAAAGTTTGGGGAGGCGGGGAGTCATGCTCTCCCACCTCCCCAAACTAGGCGGTGTAGGGAAGGAACCCTATCGGCCCTCCCCTACCGGTTCAGTCCGTCACTTCGTGGAGCCGGACAGATGAGCGCCGTTCGAGAGGGAAGCGATGCGACGCTTTCCTTCGGAAACGACCGCCAATCCCAGTCCAAGTACTGCAAGCATTCCGATGAGCGGAATGATGAAGCCGCTTGCGATACCGGTCTTGGCGAGTTCGCCCACGATTACGGTCTCGCCCGGAACACGGGCCTCACCGTAGTGGACGAGCCGCTTGGTGGACTTCTCCACCAGCTTCTCACGCCAGTAGTAGGTTCCAGCGTCGGACGGGGTGACTTCCGGCGAATCGACCGTGGTCGCGTTCTGCGGGACGTTCACGGCGTCGGTGGTGGCGACCTTCTGGTCGTCCTTCACATCGTTGCCGTTCTGCTTCCACAGTTCGAACACCAGCTCGTAGTCGTCGTTCGGAATCTTGCCTTCGATGAGGGCGGTATCCTTGACCGGCTTGGTGGCGGTGCCGTTACTCTGGGCCTTGGTCGCGACCTTCACCACGTCGGTGGTTTCACCCGGCGTGCGCGGCTTCTCGGTATGAACCGGAGTGTCGCACGGATGGTCTTCGTCGGTGTTTCCGGTCGGCGGGACGCACGGCGGAATGTCGGTGTCCTCGACCGGATTGTAGATGCTTTCACGCCAGTAGTAGGTTCCGGTCTCCTTGACCTCGTAGGTCGGGGAGTCGGCTTCCTTCTGACCGGCCTTGAGCATCACCTTGTCGCTGGTGAACACCTTCTCGTCCTTGCTGGAGTCGTCGCCATCGGACTGCTTCCACAGGGTGAAGATGATGTAGGAGCCGTCAACGACGTTGCCTTCAATCTTCGCCTTGTCCTGAAGTTTGATGCCGGATTCTTCCAGACGGTGGGTGGTGGTGGTCACGTTGACCACGCTGACGGTCTCGTTGCTCACGCGAGGCTTTCCGGTGATGGTCGGGGTCTTCTCGACTTCCACCTTCTTGTCGTGGTCTGCGGTGGTGGTGTGCTTGGTCGGCACGTACACGTGCTCACGCCAGTAGTACACGCCAACCTTGTCAACGGTCACATCCTCCAAGTCCGCGAACGCCTGACCTTCGGAGAGCGTGGTGCGCTTCGTGGTCAGAACCTCCTCATCCTTGCTGGAATCGTCGCCGTCCACCTGACGGTAGAGGGTGGCGTCCGCCTGAGAGCCTTCCGGCACGCGTCCTTGCAGGAGCACGGTGTCATGGAACTTCTCCCCGACGTGTCCCAGCGGCTTGGTCTTGGTGGTCGCGTCGATAATCTGGACGGTCTCATCGGCCACATGGGCGCGGTCGGTGAAGAAGTCCTCGGACTCCAGATGGCTGGTGTCCTTATCGTTCTGCGGCTTGTTCGGCTGTCCGTCACCGGCGAGGTTCTTCGTCGGACTGGTCAGACTGAACACCCAGTAGTATTCGCCAACCTCGGTCGGAGTATACTCGGGGCTTTCCACTGTCACCTTGCCGTTCTTCAACGCTTCGGCGGCTTCCTCGGCGGTGATGAGGTGAGCACCATCAGCCGGGGTCTGATAGCTTGCGACGAGCATGCTGTCGGAGGCTTCGCCGTTATCGGATTGAGGTTCGGCATCGGCGTCAGTATCGTCGGAGCCTTCGCTCTCGCCCTGCTGCTGCTCAGTCTTGTCAATCAGATAATCGTCGTCGTCGGCAGTATTGGTCTTGTACAGGTTCCAAGAGACCAGAGTGCCTTCTGCCGGATGTCCGGTGATGGTCACGGTGTCCTTGGTGGGCTTGTTGACCTGCTGTGCCACCTGAGCTTCGGAGGAAGCCTTTACGATGCGGAACGATTCACGCGGGTCGCGCTGGGTTCCCAGCTTGACAACCTTGTGATTCGTGCTCGGGTCGCTGATTTCGATGACCCAGTAGTAGTCGCCCACCTCGTCCATCTTGTGTTCGGGGCCGTAGGCTTCGGTCTGTCCGCTGGCCAGATGTACGTAGTCGCCGGTGAAAATCTTCTTATCGGTCTTCACATCGCCGTCGCCCTGCTTGTACAGGAACCAGCGTGCGTCCAATCCTTGGGCCAAATCGTCGCGGATGTCGCCGGACTGCTTCCACTTCACGTTGGTCAGGTCGGCATGGTCTTTGACCACGGTGCCCACATAACGTTCGGTGGCGATATCGGTCTGCGCTTCGATGGAACGGAAGGACTCGTTCTTGACCTTGTCCTTGCCGGTGTGCAACGGAGTGTTCTGGTCATCCTTCGGCAGGTTCAGAACCTCAACCCAGTAGTAGTCGATTGCGTCCGGAACCTTGAGGCTCGGGCTGGTCAACTGCTGGTCGATGCTGGACTTGTCGAAGCCCAGTTCCTTGAGGGTGGCGGACTTGGTGGAGGCGACCTTCTTGCCGGTTGCGTAATCATGCATCTCGAAGGTGAGCGTCGCGTTCTCAGGCAGGTGGCCTTCGAGTCGTGCGACATCCTGAACGGTACCGTTCTTGGAAGCCCACTTGTAGGTGCTGGTGGTCACGCGGACGGCGTGGAAGGACTCGTCCTTGATGCGCTTATCGGAGACTGCCGGGTTGATGTTGTCAGGCTGGAAGGCGGTGCCGTCCGGCTTGGTGAACACCCACTGCCAGTAGTAGTCGGCGGGGTCAGTCAGATGTACGGAAGCGGAGTCGAGGGTCTTCTGGGCTTCGGTCAGGGCAACCGGGTCAAGGGTCTTGACGACGGTGTCCTTGTCGGCGGTCTGATTCTCGGCTTGCTTGTACAGCTTGAACGCGACCTTGTAGTCCTTGAGCATATAACCGGTGATGGTGAGCTTATCGTTCACATCGTTGCCGTTGGTGACATCGACGTAATGCTCGCCTTCGCTGGTGTGGATGTTCGGGGTTCCGGTCACGTTCGTGGTCAGCTTCACGACCTCGAACTTCTCGGATGCGATGTTCTTGCCGTCGAACAGGAGCCAACGGTCGGCGTAACCGTCGCCATTGCCCTTCTGCTTGGCGGTGGCGTTCTGCCAGTAGTCACCGGCTTGGGAGTCATCGGCGTCGGTGGTGGCCTTGGCGGCGGTCATCCACTCCTTGGTGATGACACCGAATGCGGAGTTCATGCTGGTGTCTCCACCAGTGCCCACGCCGTTGCCATCCTTGTGAGGCATTTCCGGAGTGTAAATCTTCACACGCCAGATGTAGGAGCCGACACCCGGATTCTTCACGCTCTTGGAGCGGAAGGTGACACCATTGAGGTGGGCGCCGATGGCCTTGGACGGAATGTTTACGCGACCGGTGGTGGCGACCTTTTCGGAGGCGATGCCATTATGGTCGGAATCATCCTGCTTGGTGGCCGCGTCCTTACGGACGTTGCCATCCTTGCTTGTGCGCCACAATTCGGCCTCGTACTGGGAGCCAGCCGGAATGTTGCCCTTCAACGTGATTTCGTCGGACACGTTCATGCTGTCGAGCCACAACGGTTCGGTGCTCTTGGTGTCCATGTGAATCACGTCGAACTCTTCGGACTCGTCATCGTCGCCATACCAGACAACATCACGATTGTTGTCGGCAGGGTCGGTTCCAGCGCCCGGAGTGGTGGACGGGACGGTAATCTTCACACGGTAGTAGTACTTGTTCGCAGACCAGTCGGACGGAATCGGGAACGTGGAGGATTTGACGTTCTGGTAGTTGTCCAGACCATCGGTACCCACATACGGATGGTTCTTGTCCGGGTCTTCGCTCTTGGCGAGTTCACGAACCTTCGGGAGGTCTTCGGCATTGTACTGCTTGACCATCTTGCCAGCGTTCGCGCCGTCCTTGGCCCAGATTTCAAACTGGACTTTGGCACCGTTCGGTGTTTGGGCGGTCTTGCCGGTGGTGTAGGTGTCTCCGTCGATGGATTCGCCGTCGAACTGCTCATACGAGGTCTGGTGGAGCACGTCGTAGATTTGCGTGGTCTTGTCCTCGTAATTGCCGTTCGCGTCGCTCAGCCACTTCTTGGACACGGTGGTGGAGAACTTCTGCACCGGGGTGCGTTCGTAACTCTTGTAACCGGTCTTGTGGTCGGAACCCTTTTCACCGTAGATATGCTGGTCGAGCACGCCGCCCTGCGGGGTCTTCAACGTGGCCTTCCAGTAAATCATGCCAGCCTTGGTGGTCTTGAAGCTCGGGTCAGTGACCTTGAAAGTCAGCTTGCCCGGACGGTTGCCTTCCTGACCGGCCTTGATTGCGGTGAACTTGTTGGTGTCGATGGTGACGGTCTTCTCGGCAATCTTGAACAAGCCTTGGTCGCCGTCATCCTCTTCGGCCTGACGGTACATTTCCACGGTGACGGTGGAGCCTTGCGGAATACGACCGATGACGCCGGTCGGATTGCTGTTGCCTTCACCCTCGTGAACCTGACCATCAGCGGACTCGGCCTCACTGGTCTCATCGTAAACGGTGATTTCATCGTACAGTTGCTCGCCGGTCGCACCCATCTTCTGCGCGTTGGACGTGACGATACCACCCGGATTCACCTGAACGGTTTCGGACGGCAGACCCAAATCGTGGGAAGCCAACTGCTTGCCTTGCGGAGACCACAGAGTCGCAACCCAGTACACGGAACCGGAGTTATCGGTGTGGGTGGTAGGGCTGGTGACGGTGAACTTCTTGGACGCGGAAGCTTCCGCATCGGAGTCCTTGATGTTCACACGCACGTTGTCCAACAGCTTAGGAGCATTGGCATCCGGGTCGCCGGATACCGCGTCGTAAGCGGTGAACGTGACGTAGGAACCTTTGAGCACCTTACCGGAGATGGTCGCCTTATCAGCGAACTCCTCGCTCGGCTTGACCTTGCCCTTGGTCACTTGGGTGGTGATGGTCGGAGGACGAACCGTGACGGTTTCTTCCGGAAGTCCAAGGTCGTGGGTGGCAAGCTGGCGTCCCTGCTTGTCGTACAGGGTTGCCTTCCAATACACGTTTCCACCGTTCATGGTGTTGACGGTCTTGGACTTGACGGTCACGGTCTTGTCCTGAGCGGAATCCTTCGCCTGAGCCGCAGTGATGTTGACCTTCTGGTCTTTCAGCAGAAGGCTGGCGTTTGTGTCAGGCTTCTCACCGACCGCATCGTAGGCGCGGAACACCACGAAGTCACCCGCGTGGACGACACCCTTGATGTCGGCGGTGTCGTAGAAGTCCTCTCCGACACCGACGCTCGTGGAGGACACGTGCGTGGTGATGGTCGGATACTTGACCTGAACGGTCTCACCGCCAACACCCAAATCATGGGTGGCGAGCACAGTGCCGTTGGCACGGTGCAGGGTGGCCTTCCAATACACGTTTCCGCCTTCGGTGGCGTGGGTCTTCGGGCTGGTGACGTTGATGGCCTGTCCGTTCTGGCTTGCGGTGACATCCTTGGCCGGAATGTTCACACGCTCGGAGTCGAGCAGTTTGGCACCTTGGGCGTTCGGAGCGCCGTCAACCGGAGCGTAGGCGTCGAAGGTGACGTAATCGCCGGATTCGATTTCACCGTTGATGGTGGCGGTATCGGTGAACTCCTCGTTGATGGAGACCTGTTCCTTGCTGACCTTGGTGGTGATGGACGGGTTTTTGATGAGAACGCTTTCGCCGGTGGCACCCAGCTCGTGGGTGGCGAGTTCCATTCCGCCCTTGTTGTAGAGCGTCGCCTTCCAGTAGACGATACCGGCCTTGGTGGCGGTCACGTCCGGGGAGTCAACGGTGAAGCTCTTACCGGCGCCGGAGGATGCAATCTTGTCGGCTGGAATGTCCACACGCTTGTTGTCAAGCAGTTTCGCGGCATTCGTATCCGGCTTGCCGGAAACCGCGTCATAGGCGGTGAATGTCAGATAGGCTCCCGCGTCAATCTTGTTGTTGATGACGGCGGTGTCGTGGAACGGACGACCGACATAGGTCTGCTGTGCGCTGGTCTTGGTGGTGAGGGACGGGCCTACCACTTCGATGGTCTCGTTCTCCAAGCCGATGGCGTGACCCGCGAGAGCCTTTCCTTTGGCATTGTAGAGTTTCGCAACCCAGTAGACCTTACCAATCTTGTTGGTGCTGATTTCCGGGGACTTCACCTCGAACTGGGTGGTGTCGGAATGGTCGGCTTGGTCGTTGGTGACGTTCACGCGAGTGTTGTCCAACAGCTTGTTGGTGGACACGTCCGGCTCGCCGGACACGGCGTCATACGCGGTGAAGGTGACATAGGAGCCACGCGGAACCAGACCGGAGATGGTCGCGGTATCGTAGAACTTCTCACCTTGGGTGACGGTGGTCTTGTTCACGTTGGTGGTCAATGTGACGGGTTGCGCGTCCTGAGTGACGAAGGAACGTTCCCACGGATTGTTGTACGCGCTCTTGAATCCTTCCGCACGGTCGGAGCCGGGGAAGTCGTAGATGAACACGTAGTAGCCGCAATGGGCCTTATCCGTGACCTTGATGTTCACATCAGTGGCAACGGTCTTGGCGTCGCTACCATCGCTCGGATAGAGAACGATTTTACCGCCGCCGACCTTGTACTTGCCGTTCATGGCCGGAACTTCCCATTCGCCAACCAGCTTGTGGTTGGCATCCTGAGTAGGCTCCTCTTCGGTGGTCGGGACGTACTTTTCGTCCTCATCCTTGTTGCCGGTTCCGGAGCCAGCCCACCAGACACGAATCTTGGCCTTCGCGTCAGCGTTGAAACCATAGTTCGTATCACCGGTGAACTTACCGTAGTCGGACGGCAGACGGCTGATGTTGATTTCATCAAGGATGTCCTTGTTCATGCCGGACTCCTGCTCCAACACGGTGGAGTCGTGGTTCGGCGGCAGAACACTCACGGACGTTTCCTGAGTTTTACCGAACTCATCGATGTAATCGCCTTTGATGTAATCCTGCTGGGACTGGTCTGACTTGACTTCAACCCAAACCCATGTTCCGAACAGTCCGGCGTCCTCATCGGACACCTGATAATCGTCCAAACCGTTCACACTGTCATAGTCGATGCCACCGGTAGCGGCCTTCGCCTTGACGGTGTTGGTCTGACCGCTCTTGATGAAGCGGGTGGTTGCTGCGGCAACCTGACGGATGCCATCGGTTTCACGCAGGCGCTTCAAATAGTCGGTCGGATTCTCACCATTGTTCTTCTTGATGACTTGGAGGATGTGCTTGGAGTCACCGACGAAATAGTAGCCCTTGAATTTGACGGGCACGTTGTCCGCCCACTCGTCGTCGGAGGAGGCGACACCGGAGGTCACACGGTCTTCGACCGGGGAGCCACGGGTCAACTGTTTCTTGCTGACTCTGGTACTGACGGTCGGCTGAAAATCACGCGACACAGAGAACTGAACATCAGCAGTCTGATTCTCAGGGTCGGAAGGCCGCATCATATCCTGACCGGGGGAATTTAGAACGGCGGCAGTGGGAACATTAATCGAAACATGGCCTGTTACTTTTCCGTTGCCGGTTGCCGTCCACGGAATATGCATTGCCTGACCGGTGGTCGTACCACTGATTGTATTGGTTCCGGTCTGGTCGAATTTCGCCGGGCCGTTCAACGTCGCAGTGTACTGAATGCCAGCAATGTACTGTCCGCTAGAGTTCTTAACGCCGGGGTCAACAGTTCCGGTACGCTTGCCAGAGGTATAGGCATAGGCGGCATTAAGGTTAGCGGGAAGAGTGTTATATGCATCATTCCAAAGATTCGCCGCATTGGAAGCGACGGCATTGATATCCGCACCTTCCAAACCAGCCGCTACCAGCTGACGGAAATGGCTACTGCCTTGGTCAAGATGCTCATGAATCGCATAAGCAACCGAAGCCTGAGTGAAATCACTGCTATCACCCTTATGCTTCTCAACCAGCCACGCACCAACCTTATGGTTCACATCCGTAGCCTTATTCCAAGTACCGGTATTAGTAACAGGTTCACCGGCCTCAACACAGTACACCGGATTACCGTTCTCATAACGTTGCGGACCAAGAGAATTACCGTGAGTACCAACCCACCAACTCCCAGAACGCGTCGCATTGAACCAGTAGCCGGGGCCGTCAGTCGTGGCGGCAAGCGCACTACCGGTCGTTATCACTCCAGAAGCCAAGGTAGCCGTCGCCGCAACCAGTGCGACAGCGGCCTTCCCCACCCGTTTAAGAATGGAGTCCTTGACTTTCCGGGAAGTTTTACTCAATGGATTACCCATAGACTAACTCCTCTAGAGGTTTGTATTGTTGTTTCCACATATATCAGGTTTTCTACAATCAACCTTCGGAAAAACGGAATTTTCTTATAGAAAGAGGATATGTTTTTTCGTTTACCTATCCGCTACCGGTACCATTTAATCCAAGAACACGAAACGAGGCGATGATGTCGAGAACATTCAAGGACAGACCATATGCGCTTATCGAGGACGAGGCCCGTTCACGCGGTTTCAGTCACACTTATGATTGCGGACGGTTTCACTGGGAGTATGTCGAAGTCGCAAAATACGCGTATTCACGGAAGAGGAATCCGCATATTCCGGCACGTCGGTGGGAGGATTGGCGGTGGATTGAGGACGATTGGTATACGGATTACGGGAATAAAACCCGAATCCGTGACTCACTGAGCATCGCCGTTAACACTTACAACAGCGGCATGATGGATGAGGATTGGGATGAACCAAACGTATATCAGCGGCGTAGACGCTGGTATTGCTAGGATTGGAAGACTGCCGTATTGCTACTGTCTCTTGTTTTTGGGCTGTATAGCATATCTTTTGTTGCGACATGCCGATTCTCGTGTTATAGTGGATTTGTCCACATTAAAGAGTAGTGTTCGCCTACCCCACATGGGAGAATCGAACATAAGAACCAAGGAGCAAAACAAAAATGGAAAAGAACCAAAACCTTGAGGAGATGCAGGAAACCACCATCCTCAACCCAAACGAAAACGACGAGGGAAACGCCAAGAAGCCCGCCAAGAAGACGATTATTGTCAGTACTATCGCGGCGGTTGTTGTCCTTGCCGGCGTGGGCGGTGGCTACGCGTATGCGTCCAATACAACATACGATTCCTATGAGTCCCAGCTTGAGTCAGCCAAGGAGGCTGACTCGAAGCTGGTGAAGACACTTGCGGAAGCACGGACGCTCGTCAAGGCTACGAAGGAAACGGACGTGCTTGACAAGACCATGTTGGACTCCTTGACGAAAAGCATCAAGACCGGGGATGCCCTGAAAGGCGTTCCGACCACATCGCATGCCACTAAGTGGAACCTGTGGGGCACGACCAAAGCCAATACCATTGTTGCCGACGATAACACCGAAGCCAATGATTCCATCGACGCCATCAACAAGGCCATGAGAAAGGTGAACAAGTCCAAGACGGACAAGCAGGTCAAGGATGCGAGGTCCACGCTCGACAAGACCATCAGTGATGCGGAAACTCTATACAAGGATTCCGAAGGCAAGGTGCAGGACAACAAGACCCGTGAAAGCTTGAAAACCGCCATCGACACGGCAAAGAAAACCGTTGACGACAAGAAGTCTGACGTGAAAACCCTGAACGCGCAGAAAGACGCCGTGTCCAAGGCTGTCAAAAGCGTAAACGACTCCAAGACTGCGAAAGAACAAGCCGACGCGGAAGCCAAAGCCGAGGAAGCCGCACGCCAAGCCGCACAACAGCAGTCGCAAGCCCAAGCCCAAACCTACTCGAACACGAACTACAATCGTACGAACAGTGGCACCAGCACCTACAGCGCTCCGACGCAACATGCCCAGACCCAACAGTCTGCGCCACAGCAAAGCCAGAACCAGAATAATAGTTCCTCTAATTCTGGATACACCAAGCTCTGCGCGACATTCGATTCTCAGGGCAACAGCACATATTACACCCCCTGCAACTAGAAGTTAAGGATACAGGTCTAACTGAATTCGCGAACATTATTTACGGTATTTTCTGAGACGATGGCGAGCACTTCATGCTCACCATCGTCCGCGTAAGCCGCAAGTATTTTCTCGGGTTCTAGCACTGTCTTCCAGATAGTGCCCTGCCTACCGAATCTGCCCGCGAACTTTTCCGCGACTTCGAGATTGCTCGTCCAGCTTAACCCCATATGCACGCTCTTGTCGATTTCACCCCTGTACACTGTTATAGGCTTGTCGAACGTCTTCTCCAAAGCACCCTCTCCCCCAATGCAGGGCTTGGTCTGCTGGAGTAGCTTGACGAGGTGCCTGTCGAATTGGCGTGATGGGTATTCCTCGTTCTTTCTGACGTTCAATGCCGTCATGCGCTGGTATTGCCTGTCGTTCAGTTCTTTCCATGGGACGAGCTGGTAGATGAGTTCCATTAGGGCTGTTGGCGCCAGTGCGGTGGCGTGGTCTATCTGCTGTTTGGCTTCGTCTGTTCTGCCTTGTTGTATGAGGGTTTTTGTGGGTGTGGTTTCGTTCCATCTGCGAATGTATTGTTCGACCATTTGGAACATGGTGTTGTTCTTGTTTGAGAGGGTGTCGAATATGAGGGGTTGCGCGTTTGCTGTTTCTCCTGTCTCAACGTCCAATAGGACAAGTCCATCTAATCCGGTGGAGAGGTAGAGGTATGGGCGAAGGGTTGGGTGGTCGGTGAGGATTTGTTGGATTTGCTTCCATTCGAGTGGGAAGCTGAATCGTTTGTCTCGATGACTGTCGATGGTTTGCCAGTCTGTCCAAGTGGCTGTGTCGGCTTTTATTAGGCCATGTTGGGCGAGGATTGTTGTTTGGTTTGGCATTTCCAACCTCCTTTGTGTGAACAATCCCAGTATATCATCGAAAGTGAGAAGACACGCTGAACACAACAAAAACAAAAAAGGCGCGAGAAGAAAACAACCCGCGCCCAAAAACAGCTCAGTGCTTGACATGCCGTTTCAAAGTATCCAACCAGTCCAACGGAAGATTCTGCGTCGAATCCAAGTCAACCGCATTCACGCGTCGCACCAGCTCCTCCGGCGTCACGCAAGGAATATCACCCGGCCACATGACCCCAGTCACATCCGGCGCACCCTTATCGGAAGTCGGCACCATGCAGACAAGCCACTCCACTTCAACCGGCTTGCCGTTGAACATGAAAGCCCACATGTCCCTCTGCCAGTTCATGTTCGCGGAAAGTTTCAAATCCGGACGACCATCCACACCGGTTTCGAACGCACGCTGACTGACGCTAATTCTCAACAGTTGGTCTGGGGTGAGGTTACGGTAGGCAGTGTCCGCATTGCCTTTATAGTTCTTCGCATCCACGAACCACAAATGCGTTTTGCCCTGTTTGTCCTGTCCGGCAATCACGCAGTCGATATCCGCGTCAGTGAACTGGTGTTGCTCGTTCAGACCGTGCAACGACCAGAAGGACACCACGTTGGGACAGTTGCCGGTAATCATGCTGGCGAGGATTTGTTCACCTTTCTGGCCGGATTGAATCTCATTGGTGGTGAAGTTCGACTGTGATAGACCGCCGCCCGGATTGCCATAGAGGCGGTATTGGCTTCTCGCCTGTTGGATGTTGGCTGGGTTCATGGTGTTCCACAATGGGTCTGGTTGACCACCACAATCCTCATTCACTAGCCTGTAACCGTGATAATTCGGACGTCCGGGTTCGGCCTTGAGCAGATTGAAGACTACGCCTATCTGGTCGATGGTCTGATTGAGAGCCTGTTCAACTTCCTTTGCCTCATTCTGCTGACTCTGCCTCCTGTACTCCTCGCCTTCTTTTTCAGATACCGGCTGATAAAGACCATATGCGACACACATGCAAAAAACACCAATGAGGATACGAGGAATGGCGATAAACGCGTTGATTAGGGGAACTTGCGAATGCGGATACCCGTACACGTATTTTCCGGAGAGTGACATGAACATGTCACTCAAACCACCGAGACCATTCTTCAATCCGTAAAAGAATGCGATACCACACACAGCACCTAATACGTTGACCATGGCGATGGACTTTTTTGAGGTTTTAAACTGAGTGGAGAACAGGAACCATCCTCCCACGCCGCATACGAGTAGTAGTAACCATTGCAGGATGGAGGATGGGACGAGTATTAATAGTAGGTATTTCACGGTTAGGTTTCCTTTCGGAGTGTGTTTCTTTTTAGCTAAAACATACTCCGAAAGGGTGTAAAAACCTATTTTTGGATTCGGTGGATGTTTAATATCCAATACCGTTTATGTGGTTCGGCTCCCCATTCGGTACGTCCCTCTCCTTTAGAGAGCGTGCAGATGGCGGTGAAGCTCGGACTTGTATGGGAGTATCCGTTGCGGAATAGTATTGGCTGCTCGTCCAATCCTGTTGGATTATTCGACTCGTCCATGTCGAACAGTCGGCGGAAGCGAGAATCGTAGTAGGGTTTGACTTCTCGGTATTCTTCCGTCTTCTCGCCGGAAAGAATCATGTCAAACCATTTTCGAGTTATTGGTAGGGTTAACACCTTAGCTCCGATTCTGAAACATACATGTCTATAAGTTCTCTTCCTCGTAATTTTTCAATCCACTCTGTAGGAATGCTGTCGAATCCGTAGACGGCTCCGGCTAACGCTCCCGCGACACTGGCTGTAGTGTCCGTGTCTTCTCCAAGGTTTACTGCGGTAATTACGCAATCCCGATAATTGTCGGTATTGGTTAAGCACCAGAGTGCCGCGTTCAATGTGTGGAGTACGAATCCGTCCGATTCTACTTCCGTTCTGGGAATGGTCGGGTCGAACGGGAATCCTGAATCCGTTATCGCCTTATGTGAAGGAACGCAGTTTAACAGTCCTTCGAGGATTCGCACGTATTGTACGCACGCCGTCATACTGATTTCATGAGCGTGGGTGATGGCGCTGACCTGTTTGATTTCCACGTCTGGCAAATTGTAGAAGGCGCATGGTGCGACCCGCATTAGCGAACCATTGCCGTTATCGTTCAAACCATCGCAACCATGCCTTGACCTGATGGCTGTGGCTACTGTGATACCGGAATCATACGTGTTCCCGTCCGGCGTGTACATTCCGTGTTCCAACCACATTCGGTAACGCATGAGCATGTCGGCGGTGTTGACTTCACCATGGCATTCGGTGAGCGAGTCCAAGGTTGCTAGACTCAACGCGGTGTCATCGCTCCATGTTCCTGCTGGCTGGTTATGCTCGCCATGACCAATCATTCCAGTGCAGTTGAATGTGTCTCTCTGTTGAAACTCGTATGGGACTCCCAACGCGTCACCGATGGCGAGACCGTACATGACGGATTTCAGTTTTTCGGCTTCTAACGATGGCGTACTGGTATGAATTGACTCCAACCGGTTTTTAGGTCTTGCATGCAGATGGAACAACTTCGTTTAATCCTTTCCACTTCCGGACTTATCGATTTTCAGCCCCCTTAACAAGTCCCCCTCCTCGAAAGCGGACTGCGCCTGTTCACGGGTAGGAAACGAGTTGACGGTTCTGGCTCCACATCTTGGACAGCCGACCCTCCACCAGCAACACCATGATTCCTTGCTATGATTCGTCGGATTGACAGCCTTACGGAACTCTCCCCGACTACCGCACTTGGGACACATGAGCGTCAAATCGAAAGCATCTGGATTGAATTTAGCAATCCGTAACGCCCTACGGTTCGCCAACTCGTCCACGGCAATCGGATTGAAACCTAATTGTTTTATCTGCTCCGGCGAATAATCATTCATCAATGATGAAACCGCTGACGCCAATCCCTGTTTGGTGTACGTCCATTCAGAACCGTCGCTCACACTGACGAACGGGTGTGGTCTAATCCACTCTCCCAACAGGAAAGCCCTCAACGCTTCCTCCCGCGTGTTACGGGGAAAAATCAGTCGGGCTGGACAACGCCTATACGAACAGTGGGCATAATAAGGACGAAAAAATGGGCTTCCCTTGCCAACGGTCTCATCTTCCGCGCCGATACGGCAGACGGAACCGTTCAAAAACGCGGTGAGCGCTCCACCGTCAACAATCCCATAACCTTTATGGCAGAGCGGGCATGGATATTTTTCCTTGAGGATTTTTTCATGCTCCCGCTTCAAAGCTCGCTCGGCTTCCTGAATGGCTTCACGGTCTGCGTTCTCTTGCAGTATAGGTGGGGCTATCTTGTCGATGGTGCTCTTGGGGAGTCGGGTCCGCTCCTGCACTTTCTGTGGTGGCATTCCCAATCGGAGAAGTTCTTTAGCGTTTTCAACAGCCTCACGCCACGGGTCATAATAAGCCATGCCTACTCCAGTCTTCTAATGTTTTTTCTTGCGAAGAATGTAGACGGTCGATGGTGGAAACATCATATTCGACTGTCTGTCCACTGTGCCCCGGAACTGCGTCGGTTCTTACCACCTCGTATCCCGTTCTTCCGAAGTTGGTCTACCGTTCAACGCTTTCAGATTCCTTCTTCGACTCAACCGATTGCAGTTTGACCGGCTTTCCGTCCTCATCGAACAATGCGATACTAACCAAAGGCCAAGTACGCTCTTCCTTCAAATCGTATGATTCTTCCCAAACAAACAATGTAGCCTGAGCGTAGTGAGTGCCGTCAACACGAAGAAGAAATTTCTTATATCCGGTCTTGTCGAAAAGCGACGTGTCACTGTCTCCAGCCACATGAACGTCGAAAGTAGACTCCAATACTTGGACTGGATTATCCGGCTTCGGTCGAAAAACCCTTTTCCGCCTATCGGACGTGCCTAACAGTTGCACCCAACCAAAAGCGAAACCCAGTAGAAAAACGGCTACGGGAGTATATTTCGGAAGTTTGATTGGAATATTTCGGGTAGACCACATTTCCAAACAGGCGACCATGAGGCCAATGAAAGCACATGCTATGATATTGAACGCCCAACGGTCGGTATTGCCTTTGTAGTCTTGCCGGGCCTTGCTCCACTTGGATAATGGAACCAGATAGCCGGATTCGCGAAGTATGCCAGCCGTAGTGTCCGTGTCCAATGGTTGCAACATTCTCAGGTTAAGTTCTTCGCCATGCTCTAACACTTTTTTAAATCCTTCCTATTTGATTGGGAAACGTTTTCCATCCTGTGTGTACAGGCCGAGTTTGTTTTCGCTTGCGTGCAGTGTGACTTTGGTCTTCTTGTCGCCACGGTAGACGACGCATTTCAAATCTTCGGTAGGAAGTTTGTCTTTGCTAGAAAAATCGCAGTCGATGTCGTCCAAGTTCCAAACTTTGGAAATCTGCTCGCGAATAGTGGGAGGTGCCGTCGAACGCTGTTCGTAATAGTTGTCGATAAGGCCGCTGACGCACATTACGAGGAATACGCCCATAAACCCGCTAACAAGACTTATGCCGATAATTCTTACGAATAAGAGACTATCGCGGAGAAAGCCCCGATAAAGCCGACAATTATTCCGACGGCCATCAATACTAGGAGAACACCAATAACAATAGTGCCTAAAATGTTTAACCAGTCAGGAACAGGAGGATAATTCTTCCACGCTTCCAGCCAATTGCTGAAATCTTTCATCTTGTTTCAACCAGCTTTCCATTGGCGTCGTATAGTCCGACTTTTTCGCTCTCGGTTATAACAAGTGTGCCCTTCGTTACTGATTTCCCGTCCTTGCTGGTGAACGTGCAATCGTAGGAACCATGGTCGGGGAGGATTAAGTAGGCGTCGGTCTTACAAGATAGATTTGACACTTTGAAGTCTTTTTCCAATTGGTCTTCGAAACCGAGCGGGTGGGTGACACTGGTTTTGACTTCTTGGGTTTGTTCCATGGCAAAAGCGTCGTAAACCATCCAGACACACATAACGGACAGACAGACCGAAGCGATTACTGCGGCGACGAGTTCGATTTTCCCCATCATGTCTTCTTTAGCGTCAGCTATGGCCCGTCGGATGATTAACGGGATTGCGAATATGGCTATGACAAGAACCACCACGGACGTGATTTTCCCTTGGAGAGCATCGGACGCGTCCAATGGAATCGTTTTGGTGGGTGGATTATTATAGGCGTTCCACGCTTTTACCCACCAGTCGTAGTCTTTCAAAAGTTTTACCTCTTCACCGATTTTGTGAACACTGCCAGTATAACATAGGTAAAAAAATCCCGCCATCAAAAAAGACGGCGGGATTGGAGTCACATTATCTCCCTATCGAATAGAGAGGTAATGTCAGCGGTTGCCCTCATGTCGTTTTGCGACGGAGAGGATTACACCGGCGGCGGCAAGCACAATGACCGCGACCGCGATGACGCCAACAGCCACGCCGGTGGTAGCCAAGCCCTGACCGTCCTGTTGAACGGCCTGAGTATTGTTCTTGGCGCCCACAGTCTTCTTGCCGGTATCGGTCTTACCAGTATCGGCGGTCTTATCGCTGGTCGGAGTGTTCACATCGCTCTTATCGTTGGATGGAGCCTTCGTATCATTGTCGGACTTGTCGGAATCATCCTTTGACGGAGTATCGTTCTTGTCCGTATCATCCTTCGGGGTTTCCGGCTTGGAATCATCACCCTTGGAAGGAGTATCAGTATTGATATCGTCCTTCGGAGTGTTCGGCTTGAAATCGTCGGTCTTGTTGTCATCCTTGGATGAAGTATCCGTCTTATCATCCTTCGGAATCTCAGAACCGTTGCCACCGTTGTCGGTCTTGTTGTCGTCCTTCGGGGTTTCCGGCTTAGTCGGGGTCACATCCTGCTTGACCGGCGTCCACTGCGCGACCACGGTCACGTCGGAGCCGTTGTCCTCGACGCTATCGCCGGAATCGACCTTGACTCCATCAATCATCCAACCGTCGAACTCGTAACCGTCGCGGGTTGGAACCGTGTCAGACACATCTGACGGCAGGTCGGAATCCACATACTTGCCGTTGCCACCGTTCGTATCATAGCGAAGCAAATGCTTCGCCTCCCACTGCGGGTACAGGGTGGTGTTCTCCGGAATCGAAGTCACGGTCTCGCCCGGCTTGTAGGAGTCGCCGGTTCCGTCCGGGTTGGTGGTCCAGACGGTGAAACGGTAATGGTCTTTAGCGGGCTGGGGCACGACGAACGGAGTGGTCTCGGTCTTGTCCTGACCGTCCAGCTTCACCTCGACGTGGCGGGTGGCGGGAACGTTGACGCTGTTGCGGTGGAATTCGCCGCCGATGGTCACGTTCTTGGCGATAATCTGCCCTTCAACGTTCTGCGACGCGTCCACGTTGGCTTCCGGCGCGAGAATCACGGAAGAGGATGCGCCAGCGGTGCCGACGTTGCCGTGATACTGCCCGTCCTTGGCTTTGGAGTCGGTCAGATTGTAAATAACACCCTTGTCCGTCCACTTGGCGTATTCGGCGTGATTGATACCGTCCACGTCCAATTGGGGCAGAGTGATATTGTCCGCACCTTCGGCGTCAACATTCACGACGAGACGGGTCTTCTCCCCCAACGTGGCGGTCACACGATTACCTTGCAGTTCTTTCGCGTCGATGTTGATATGAGCGACATCACCGTTGGCGTCGATGTGACGCTTGTTCATGTCGGAGAAATCATGGGTCGCGTTGGATTCCGAAGCTTTCGACCACTTGGCGGACAGGCTGGTCATGCTCTTTTCCATGGACTTCAAATCAAGATATTTGACGGTCTTGGAATCCTTGAGCACTCGTTCGGACTTCGGGAGGCTTCCACTGGTCTGCATTTCCAGCTTGTTCCCGTTCACCGTCCAACTGTTGCCATTGTCGGTCTGTCCGATGATGTTTGACTGTCCGAAGACAATCTTGGAGTCGGCGGGCAGATTGACGTTGATATTGCCGTCAACCTTGTCCATGTAGCTGACTTCCGGCTCGTCCACACCGTTGGCATGATTGCCGAAGGCCGCGCCAATATAGGCGTGCTCGGTGGCGATATTACTGTTCGTGTGGGCGTTCAGACGGACGGAGTCGAAGCCGACGAGACCGAAGTTCGCCGCCTCGCCCAAGTCGCCGCCCAACAGGTCAACGGTTTCATCAGCTGTGAACATGTTGGTTTTGTCCACGATGATTGGGTTGCCGACCTCTGCGGCCAATGCCACGTTTGCGGAGGCGAGCATGGATAGTGCGGACACTGCCGCGATGAAGGGGATTTTCCCTCGGAGTTTGTTTTTCAAATCTTTCCTTCTGGTTTCTTACTGTGTGTGGATTGGTTTTGTGTTCTTGCGCTACTTCACTCTTCCTCCCTTTCTTCCAAAGGCTTGTAATTGTACTTGTCGAGCAACCTGTGCAGATGCTCGGCGGCACAGTCGAAGTCGTTCAACGCGCACGCAAGCGCTTCCTGAGTGCTTTCAGGAAGAGAATCCATCACGTCGGAAATCATTGCGGCGGAATTGGTGGCATTGTCGGATGCGAGGGCGATGGCGTCCAAATCGTCGGAGGATGGTGTGGAATCCTCCTTGGTTTTGACGGTCTCATACTCGAATCCGGCTGGTGCGATGGGCTGTTCCTCCGGCTGGAATCCGTGGACTTCAAGCCAATGGTTGAACAGTTCTTCCGCTTCCTGTTCGCCTACCTTATCGGGACGGTTCTGGATGAAAGTGTCGTGAATAAGCTTGGTGGTGACGTCGGTCATTGTTTGTTTTCTTCTTTCTTATCGGTTTTCTGGATTGGATTGTTTTCGGCTGGGATTGGATTGGCCTGTGTGGATGGCCGTTCCAATCCTGACCGGAAGTCTTTCAATAGCGCTGAAAATGAAGTGACACCGTCTTCCTTGCCCACGTTGTCACCGGCTGTGAGCTGTGGATACTGGTCTGGGGTGTTGGAGATGGTCTTCACGTCATCACAGTGTCTTTTCGCATACTCGATAGCGCGTTCCGGCGAAGCGCCTTTGGAGATGGCGTAGGTCAGTCCTCGTCGAAATCCCCATGCGGTGTTCGCGTCGGTGATGCCATATCCGTCGAGCATGCGGCTGATTTCAGCATTGGATGGCACTCTGCTCAAACGCTTCCTCCTGACCATCTGATTGATGTCGTAGGGAGCAATCCAAGCTTCCCGTGACGAATGTGTCTGGAAGAATTCGATGATGGCTTGACGGGCTTCGTCAGCTTTAATCGTATGGTCGATTTCGTTGACGAAGTTATCCACCTGCGCGTCATCCAACGGCTTGTTGCCGTAATGACTGTTGATTTGAGTCAACAGCGCGATGGCGCACGGGCGTTCGAAGGCGCGTGGGTAATGCTGTCCATTGCTGGCCTGTGCCGTGGTCAACGTTCCTTGTGTGGGAGCCTGTGCTGTCATCATTCATCCCATCCGGCTTGGGCGAGGGATTCTTTCAGCATGTTCATGTTGTGCTCGTATCCTTCCTCGCTACGGGTTTTGCGTCGTGTGTTTCGGCTGTTCCTGTTGAACTTGTCGGCGTTGAGGAGCCAATTGTCGAAGGCGCGGTCGAAGTCCAAGTATTTCTTGCCATTGGAATGGCTGTAGTTGTAGAATTTCTCGGCTTCCGTGTTCACGTCGATGTTCAGTTCATTGGCTCGGTCGATGTGCTTCTGGTTCGGTTTCCAATCCTTCGGCACCATCCGCTTATAGTGGCGGACTTTCGGTACTTCCTCGTCTGGAATCAGTGGGGTCACTTCCTCCTGTTGGGGGTTTTCCTGTTCCACTTTGGCGGAAACCAAGTCTTCGGGGTTTCCCCAGATGGGGTCTACGTCGATTGTCGGTTCCTCGTTGAGGAGAGCTTCCTCCTCGGCTTTTTCCTTGGCTTTGCGTTCGTTTTCCTCGTCCTTCTCCTTACGCCAGTGAAGCAACTGTTGGATGAAAAGTCGGTCAGGCGAAAGCGGAGCGGCCTTGAAACCATTGTCACGTTTCACGTACAAACGTGAATCGTAGACCTTACGGAACGAGTCAGCCGCTTGCAAAATGGTCATCTTGCTTCCGCCGCCCAGCTCCTTGTACAAGTCGGCGGCTTTCTTGGTCGGAGACCAGTCTTCCGGCAGAGGATGCCAGAACCAAAGCTGTTGCGGGATTTCATCCCACTGCAAATACTTGGGTTCCCCGTCATCATCCACGTCGATTGGAGCGTTGGAATCGTATTGGGGTAGAACCTCGACCTGTTCCATGGTCATCGGCTCCTCGAACGGAGGCTCCATGGTTCCGTCCATCAGTTCGACCGGTTCGGGTTTGTACTTGCGTGGGCGACCGCGCCGACGCTTCGGTTTGTCTTCTCCTTCCGGAGGGAGTGGATTCTTGCGTGGGCGACCGCGACGCTTCTTGACGGGCTTGTCTTCCGCTTCTACGGGTTTCACGCTTGAGGTTTCGGTATCGTCCTGCTTGGCGGGTTCTTTTTCCTTTTTGGAGGTGGAATTATCTGTCTGGGAGGTGTTTAGGGAATCATCCTCGACGGGTTCCACGCTTGGATGCGGCTCCTCATATTCGTCGGAGTCGGCATTCGATTCACTGAGGATGTCATGAATCTCCTCCCATTCGAACGGGAAGTGCTTTCCCTGTCGGAGGGTTCGGTTCAGTTCACTGACTAGGATTCTGCGCAGTCTTGGGCTGGCGGTTCCAAGGTATGCGGATTCGATGGTTCCGGAGTCCGCCGTGAGGTCGATGTGGTCGAGGAGGAGTGCTTCTTCGGTGTCCTCGTCTATGACCAGTAGTCCTTCGTTTACGAGTTCCCGGCCCGCCTGTTGGAATAGGGTGGGAGTGTTTCCGTGAGTGTAAGCGTTGATTTTTCCAAACGTCCAATCACATACGCCGAGAGCATTGGTCTTCGGATGCAGTTGGAGCATCATCCATAGGTGCTGGCCTAGGATGTCCAATTTTGTGAAGTGTTTATCCAAGAGGATTTTCTGGTCTATTGTCTTTCTCAAAACATTCCTTTTGGTCTGGCCTGTGTGGAGTCTGGCTTATATTGTGTGGACGTTTTTTATTCTAGTCATACTGGGCGTATTCACAAAATTGGGGGTGTGTCCCTCCAATTTTGAGGCGGGGTATGTGGAACGGGCTTCTTGGGGTGTCTATCTGACCATCCGCAAGAGCGCCCGTGCCTTGTCGTGACTCATGTTATGCATTAACCTTCCTGTTTCTTCAGGTGAACAAGTGTTTGTAATTACAGACAATAGCATATAAAAGTATGCTGTCAAATCTAAAACCACGCGTTTCATGTTAAAAATCAGTTATCATGGAAAACATGGGAAAAAGAAAAAACCAAACCAGCGAATTCAACAGAAGAATCAACCAACGCATCCTAGCGGAAGCCGGAATCCGACGGCTCTCCGCACGGGACATCGCGCGTCAACTAGGCAAAAGCCCCAGCTACGTCACCACACGATACAACGAAACGGTCGAATGGCTCCCCGCCGACGTGGAAAAACTCGCCCACGCATGGAACATGACCCCAGAAGAACTCATCGCCGGACAAAACGGATACCATTCCACGCAATCCGTTGTGGAACAGCAGCTTCAAGCCGTCCTGCGTAAAATCAATTCCGGCGACCTCACATTGGCCGCAAACCACGACCCCAACAAGCAAGCGGAATCGGAAAGCGAGGACGCTTGCTGAAACATCCCCCAGTAGACAACAGAAGCGTCGCCATCGACCGGCGAATGTGCTATGAAGAGATAAAACGGATGGTAGGACTCACACGTCAAGCGCCATACGTTTTCGAGGAGGAACTTCCGGAAAACATCAACGGCGTATATGACGAGGAAACCCGCATCATCGTCATAGACCCACGGTTGAACGAGCGGCAGAAACGATGCACGTTAACGCATGAACTATTCCATTGGACTCACGGTGATACTTGTTGCTGGAAACAATACGATGACAAGGCTGAATCATACGTTCGTAAGGAGACGGCGATACTGCTTATCAATCCGTTCGAATATATCCAATCCGAACGAATCTATGAGGGTGAGCTTTTCCCAATGGCCGTGGACTTAAACGTGACAGTAGGTGTCCTTGAGGATTATAGGCAGATATTGGAGAACGCAACAAAAATGGTTGGAGCAGTTTTCTGTCCCAACCATCAGGATTAGTTTTCAGCCAGCTTCTCCCCCAGACCAACGCTTTCCGCCGTTTTCCGTCTACATTCCAAATAGAGTGGGACGATTTCCACGACGGTTTCCTTGAACTTCTCCCAGTCGGGGGCGTCTTCGGTTTTGCGGCTCGCATCCCCGTCCAGCCATACGGTCATCGACTTTTCGTAACCGTATTGACGTTCTCTCAGTTCAATCAGACCATTCTGTTCCGCAGTGGCGAGATACGTGTTCACGAACGTTTCCACAATGCTGTTGTCTTCGTCGCCGTGGATTTTCAAACCCAGCTTATTTGCAAGCCCCTCGACTTCCATGCGCAATGGTTTGGGGATGCGACGGCAGATTTGCTGATTGCGATGGCTTTTCTCCAGTCGAACGGCACGATAGGCTTCTTCCGCCTTGCTATCCGAGCCGAAGCCCATAATCCAACGGACTGCCTTGATTTGAGCGTTTTCAAGAATGTTATAGGCACGGGTTCGGCCTACCTGTTTCCCATCCTCATAGTAGGAGGCGTAGGCGCTTTGGCGGGTATGCCAGTCGGCGGGCTGCTGGCTTCCCATCACTTGGATGACGGCCTTCCTGTTCTTGTAGTTGTACGTGTATGAGTGGTGGAACAGCCCTGCGTCATCGAACCCGTATTCGGTGACGCAGGATAGTCCGAATCCGGTAGCGTCGATGGTCTTCTTGTACTTGGGAAGTTTTGGTGTGGTGTTTTTGTCGCTCATATTTTTCTCCTTAACCATTTTTTGTGAACAATTCCACTATAACATCTGGATGAGAAAAATAAAAGCCGCTCCCAGAAAAGGAGCGGCCAAAACTCAAGCGAGTAGAAGGAAGTATAAATACGGCAGTCTTCCAATCATCGTCATCGCCGTCCTCGATAAGCTTCAACGTCTTATCCCGTCTGGTTTTCTCGCTCACAACGTCACCTCCTTAGCTTGTTCTTCCGCTAGTTCCCAACGTAAATCATTATCGCAGTAGTAGCCGAAAAGAGTATAGAATTCCTCACCTTGAACCGCGACGAATGTCGAATGGTTTTTGCAAACCCATTTGCCGCAATCCTTGCACCGCCAATGGGATGGCGTACCACAGTCCGCGCACGGGTGAGTTTTTCCGTGGTGGCAGTCGGCGCAATACCATTCGCCGCCACCCACGTCGTAAGCGTGGTTACTGCAAGCCGGTTGGCCGCAGACCGCGCATGTCGGGTCGTCGGCCTCCACTGATTCGTTGCAGATGACGCAACGGCGTAGCGGATGGTAATTTACGTTTTCGTTCACTTTCTCTCCCAATCGGCGTGTTTTATCCGCCAACTTTGCCGCATGAATTCCGGAAGATTCTCGTCCGACGTATCCCCTTGATGCCAGAACTCCATCAGACATTGACCGAGTCGTTGGTTCTGATTGTCGCAAACATATTGACCGACTTTCTTGTTCCAATTCCTCATGGCAGAGAGAACGAAAGCCTCATCCGTTCTCAAATGTCCTTTTTCGCAAAGGATAATCCAACGGTCGAGGTTCGTGGAATAACGACAAACCGGGGAGCGTCCACATTCGGGACAAACCGGCATAGTGGAAACGGTTTCCACAATCTCATGCCAATCCTTTTTAAGAACGGCACACACTTCCCCCGCTGACCCCATTCGCAAGCCCCGCTCGAACATTGCGGACAACGGGCAACCACTATCGTCGAAAATACGGACTTTCCAGTATTTTTTGTCCACAATAAGAATCTCGCTGATTCGAATAGCAACCGTTTTTCCGCAGAATGGGCAAGGTTCTTTTGGATAAGTTTCCGTCCAAACTCCTGTTTCTTCGACGCTCAATCGTCTTCCCCTTCCGTAAGGAACAGTCCCAGCTTGTAGGCAATGTCCACGAATTCCTCAGAATCGGTGGTTTCAATCGCCCTGTTCAAGCGGAGGCGAATATTGTCGTTCATGTCTGAATGCGAGTAGCGAGGGTACCAGTTTTTTTGACCCGTTCCTCGTCTATTGGGGTGACAGGCGTCTTGATGTCGCTCATTTTTCTTGCTCTTTCCGAAAACTTTTTTGTGAACGTTTCCAGTATAGCATGGAATTTTCAGAGAGACAATCCTAAGAAACCACAACCCCAAGCTTCCGAATACGCGAAACAAAATCGATATCCGGAATATTCAGCCACACATCCCTACGAGAAGCCAATTCGACAATATCATCCCGCATATGCCAAGCATCCGCCAACAGGCTCTCGTCCGTGACCGACTCGAAACCGACACCGTATTCCTTACGACGGAACCAATGAGCAGCAGGGTCGTAGTCGGACGAGTTGACGAACTTCTCATACAAGTCGGGAGCGGAATACTCCAATTCGTCCGGCTCAAAAACGTCAGCCCACCACATCTCGTCGTAGCCGTAGCCACCCATGGCACGAGCCATATCCAGCAGTAGCCAACGATTTTCCTCAGTGTCCTGCATGTCAATCATTTCAAGAACCTCCGTTCCGCCGCGTGAGAGCCACCAGCCAGATGATGACGGCAAATCCTGCTGTCGCCATGGGAGCCAGCGCGTCGGTTTCCCGATAGCAGACAAGTCGCACCATCTGACAGACCAGCAGAACGAAGAAACAGAACGGAACTAGAACGTCCGCCCACTCCAAGCCGAAGGCATAGGAGATGAGAGCGGCCAGCACACCCAGAACAGCGAACAGCATGCCCACCAATGAGAGAATTGAATCAACCGACATTAAAAAACTTTTCCTTGTTCGTCGTACAGGCCGACCCGATTATGCCCGGCAAAGCGTTGGCCCGCCACATCTCGTCGTAGCCGTAGCCACCCATGGCACGAGCCATATCCAGTAATATCCAACGGTTTTGTTCAGTATTCTGCATTGGTATCCTCACACATGTCCTGCACGTAGTTAAGCTGTTCGGCTGGGATTACGATACGAGTGCCGTCGAAAGTCATAACACGCATGGCATCCGGGTTAAGGATGTCACTATTCTCGGACGAAGTGATTACCGTTCCATCCTTCAACACCCAGCGAGATAGTTTCTCGTCGTCCGGAATCGGATAGAACTTGGTTCTATCCTCGATATCGCTGGCGTAGAATCTTCCACAGCCCGCATAATAGTTTCCATCTTCTTCACGCTCGAATAGTGTTTCCTTATATCTGCCGTCCGGACTGTATGAGATTGCGAGGACTCGGCGGGTAGCCCAGTTGTCCGGGATATTTTTGCATACCATTTGGTTTTCTTCTTTTCTCTCGGATGTTAGACGAGTGGTCTGCCAACCAGTGCCGTTCTAGAAGTTTGACGCGGATTCTCCCCGCTTAACGCCTCATATTGGCTAACATACTTGTCTAGTTGCTTCTTGGTTTCTTCGATTTGCCACAGTAGTTCCTTCTTGCTCAAGTCGAGAATGTGTTCTGCGGCACCTTCGACGGTCTTATGAGTTTTGCGCCATTCGAGATAGTCGGGATACTCGTCACAGTTGAATAGTTCGACGGTGAATGGCCCAGACCACATTTTCAGCAGCCCAATTCTTTGAGCGTCCTCCGCGATGAAGTCCGTATCCCAATCCTCCCATTCGGGAAGATTATCGAAATCGGTTGCGTCTAGGATTGTCCGGGCATCGATGATAATGGTTTCGACTTCCATGTAGTTGTCATGTATCCACTGTTCAAGACGGATGGGAATGTTAATGGGAGTGTTCGCGTCCATTTGTACGACCCCTATCTCAATTGAAGAATGCCAATGCCCGATGTTCGACATGCATTGACATGTCGTATCTGTCTTCCAGTTCTTCGATGTTTTCCTCGTCGGAAAGTACCGGGTCGTACATGTTACAAGCGCCATCGCCGGATACAACGACCTTGGCGACTGAAATCGCGCGGAGGTCGGCCAACCAGTATTCATTGTTCGGATTGCCGTCCACGATGGGGCGTTCGCGTACTTCCTTGGGTAGGTTCTTTAATTGTTCGATGAGTTCGTTGACGGTCATTTGGTTTTCTCCTTTGGGTCTATATGTGTGAACAGTTCCACTGTAACTCAGTTTGTTGAATATGTCAATCAGGCCGAACCATTTGGAAAGAAACCGGATACACGTTCACGCGGGCGCAGTCCTCAAAAAGCCCTTTTTCGATAGCGCGACCAATGAGAGTGGATGCAAGCGTCCTCAACAGTTCCCAACGTTCCCCTGTTCCCGGCAACGCGTCGGCGTGCAGGTAGAGCCGGAGCAGGTCGGCCAGCTCGTGGCAGAGGTCGTCACGGTATACGATACGTTTCGCTCCGTTGTTGAGAGTGATGAGGACTTTTTGGTTCATGGTCTTCCTTCGAATCTGTTTTATGTGAACAGTTCCACTATAACATAGACAGACGCAAAGAAAACCAAATACTCAGCGGGCCGCGCTCCAAGCCCTCTCCCGCTCATCCTCCAAACGGTCATACTTCCGATTCTCCTCATCGCACACCTTCCGATGCGTGTCGGCGGCAATAACATCTATAGAACGGTTGAAGGAGTGCAACAGCGCGCTCAAATACTCCAGATGCCGTGCGGGGCCGTACTTGTATCCGTTGCCCACATCATGTAGTTTCCTATCCACATATGCGAGGGAGCCGAGCATGGTGATGATGGACGCCAGCCCGGTCAAAGCCAATAGGTTCTTTAGGAAGCCTTTCACGTTTCCACCTTTCGAGTCTTTCCTTTCCTAGATTAGTCGGCTGGAACACTGTCCCATACTTGATGCGGGAAACAAAAAAGGGACGGCATCAAGCCGTCCCCGTCAAGGGAAAAAGTCAGATGACCACTACCGTGAGAACCGCTACGATGGTCAGGATGACCACAGCCCATCTCATGTTCGGCCTTTCGCAGAATTCTCCCAACGGAGTATACGTGCCGACCAGTTCCTCGACGGCGGGGATGAGGAACATGAGCAGTAGGATGATGGCTCCAATAGCAATCGCCACAAGCACGTTCTGTTGAGTCAGCCAGCCCAGCATGTCAAGCCGCCTTGTCGAGCTTGGACAGGAGTTCCGTTCCCGCAGGAAGCAGGGTGAGGGTTCCGGAGGCGATGTCAAGTCGGACAAGCCGGTCGGTCAACAGTTCGACGGCGGCGTTTTCGAAACCGGTCTTGTATGCGTTGGCCGTTCCCTGTCCGGCTTGGCGGAGCAGCGTTTCGCTGTTGCGCTCGTATAGTCGGATTGGACGGTCTGCCTCGCCTTGGGCGAGCGTGGATACGAGGCGCATGCCATCCTTGGTGAGGGACGGGGCTGATTGCCCGTTACGTCGGATGAGTCCGGCATCCAGCAGTCGTCTGCCGATGTTGCTTTTGAGAATGTCGGCGGTCAACCTTCCATTTTCGATGTTGTAGAGGATTCTGGTCTCACCTTCGCTGATACCGGCCATGAGGACACGGAAACGTTGGGTGGAGGATTCTTCGTCCAATGCTGCTCCTTTCAGAGGTTTTGGGGTTTTTCTAAGCTCAGAGGATGTTGACGGGAGTGTCGTTCAGACAGTCCCAGTATTCGAGTAGCGCCACCGGCGATAGTTCTTTGAAGGTTCTGACCACGCCGTCATGCATGGTTTTCGCTTGCCAGTATTCCTCGCTGGACGATTCGGGATTGTCCATCATTTTGGTGGAGTATTTTTCCATTTCCAACAGGTCGAGTCTGCGTATGAGTGCTACACCGTTCTCTTCCAGCCCGATGTTTTTCGCCACCCAGTCCCGGAGCATCCAGCAATTGTCGGAGAACATGTGGATTCGTCCACTACGAGCGTCCCGTAGCATCTGATAGTTCACAGTACACCGCCGTCCTCATAGCCGACGGTGTACTTTCCTGCGGTACCGTGCAGTCCGCAGTTAATCTGCAATCCGTCCAAGATGACCATGCGGTGTGGGGAGAGTTGCACGTCTTCGCGTAGGTTTTCCAAACGCATGCCTGACGTCAGTTTTATTAACGTTTGACGGTAGGCTCCGTCCAGTTGGCTCCAATATTTGAGATGCGAGTCTTTCAACTGTCGGAATAGAAGGAGAGCATGAACGTATTGGCCTGTCCAATCCACTTCGTGCATGAGCCGTTCCAACCGGTTCAGTTGGATGGTCACGTCTTCGGGATTGTTCGCTTGGAACAGTGGCCCGTACTCATCCAATGCCTCACGTAGTTCCTGCTGTCGCATATCCCGGATTGGGGTTCCTCCGAATTGCGGACTGTTGGCGAGCCATACTGCCAAATCCCATGTTTCAGCCGCGTTCGCGTCGATGTTCGGATACGCGCAGTCACGGAGCGTTGTCCAGCTGGCGCTTACCTTGACGAGTCCTCGGATTCCGGACACGAAGTTCAGGATGGACAGGAACAGGAAGATGATTTTCCATCCTCCCGTCAGGGAGTTCGAATATGCGAGAAGCCATACCACCACCAGTAGTCCGAGCGCGTACACCACGACCTGTGGGAGGACTCCCCTACGGAAGATGGTCTGCAAGACTGCTTCCCGGTCTCCGTTGGAGTATAGGCAGTTTTTGTTCACGGTGTTGTTCTGATATTCCAAGTATTCAGGCTTTCGACGCTTTGACGTATTTCTTTTTCTTGAATCGTTCATCGACCCGGATGACCCAGCCGGTGTCGCTGGTTCCGGCAATCTGGTAGCGGACTCTTCGTTGGATTTTCAGTGGCCGCAGATATTTGTTGAGTCGGAGTTGTCCGACGGTGGGCGGGTCTCCTAGGATGTGGGGGATTCTTTGTGTTCCGTCGTTTGTGTTGAAGTAAAGCAGGATTGGCGTCTCGTCCTTGCAGGAGTCAAGGAACCCTCCTACGGTGTCAAGGTCTTTGCGTGGACGGGAACGTTCTTGGGTTTGACTGTCCGTGATGTCCGTTTCGGTGTTCAAAAAGGAACCTTCCTTGTTTGTGACTGGTTCCACTATAACGTAGTTTTTCGCAAACAAGGAAGGTTGCAGGAAAAATTCTTTCTCAGGCGAGCTTCGAATCGTAATCGTCGATGGGCTGGGTGAGCGTTTTGCCTTCCCTGACCATTTTTTCTATGTCCTCGTAGTCGTCACAAGCCGCCCACAGTCCGAGGTCAGGGTTGAGATGATACATGGTTCCAGATTTCACACCTTCGTCAACATAGAGTCCGTGACTGCAAGTGTTGTTGACGTTGGTGGGCTGTGGGTCTTGCTCGTAGTCATCGATGTTCCACGGGTCGCCTTCGGGCAACAGCACGTAGTCTCCGATGCCGTCGTGAATATCCCGTAGGCGCTGTTCCTGTTCGTCTTGGAGGTCTTGTTCCCTGTCGAGCATGAGGTTGATTTGATGTTCGATGCTGTTGAAGTAGTTGCTCATGTTTTTCTCCTTGGCTGGCTTTTTCTGTTATTGTGTGAACGCTTCTAGTATAACATCATTCTCTTCTCAAATCGCCACAATGTCGATTAGAAAAGAAAATGGTTCCGCCACCCAAAAAAAGAATCCACACACGGGTGGCGGAACCCGAAACACACTCCCCGTGAGGAGCGTTCCACAGAGACCGGGAAAGAAACCAGATGGTGGAAGATATACCACGAAAACCCGGTCTCAACTGTTACAGTAAACGACCTCGAACATTCATCTGGTGAAAAACCGGAAAAACAGGAAAAATTTTCCCAACAAGGGGTTTAACGGGTGTTTTCTCTTCTAGATGAACCCTTATCTCTCGCGCAAAAAGACGACCCGCCGCCCTCATATGGAATCTCTATAACCATAGATTACAGGCGACGGGTCTCATGGAGAAACCGGCTATCAGTTCCCGTCGGCCACGCATTGCGTGAGGAACGACTTCGTTTCGGCTTTTTCCCAACTGCTCATGGACAGTTTGTACTTGTCTTTGATGTACACGCGTTTAGCCATATACGAGCATTGGTACGTCTTGTTGGACGGGAGCCAAATGCTGGGCGTTGCGTCCTTCCACTTGGTCGAGGAACCGTTCAACGCCTCGTCCTTAACAAGGTTCACGCCCTGCTGTTTGATGTTGTTCGCTTCTCCTTCGGACGCGACGAGCACTTCCGGGTCGTTCGCATAGGTGATGCGGTCGCCCTTGCGCGAGTCCTTCCACAGTCCGCTGGCCCAAGCGTCGTTGACAGCCACCACATGGTCGATTTGGACGGCCATGCTGTCTCCGCCTGTTTTCTTCTGTTTGCCGTTGACGGTCTCGTAGGTGTCGCGCTGGAATTTGATGGCATTGCCTGTATATGGGTCTTGGAGGGTGCCGGTGAGCACCTTGCAGTTCTTGTCCATGGTCACGTCGGTCATGTCGCGTTTGAGGATGTAGTCGCGGGTGGTGCCGTATCCGCAGAGCTGGTTGCTGTTCTGCCATGTGCCGAAGTCGGTTTTGCGATTGTATCCTTTGGTGTGCGGGGTTGCGGTTTCGATGTCAGCGAGTTTGTCAAGCGCCTGTTTCGTGCTGATAGGGCTTAAAGCACCTTCAGGAACGCTTGTGGAGGCTTTTTGTGCTTGACTTGAGGAATTGTCCCCATTTTGTGTCTGCGTCGTTTCTGAGGGCGTTTCTGCGGCTTCTGGAGTATTGGTTTGCGAATTGGAGCCGGACGACTTCAAGGAAGGCTCCTTCAACCCTAATTTCACATCCGGCTTCACCTTGGAATCCTCACCCGGCATCAACTGGGATAGACTGTTGATTTCCGGCAATCCGAAAATCTTCGACATGGGAGTCCACAATCCAAGATTCACGATGAGCACCATGGCCGTCAACACGACCAGAATGCCGCCAAGCAGGGAACCGGCGGACATTCCGCCTTTCTTCTTAGCCATAGGAAACCTCCAAAAAATCTCATCACAGGTTCAAGATGATGCTGATGACGAGACACACGATGAACGCGATGGCGATAATCGCACCGGTCAACGGGCCATTGCTGTTGATGAACTCAGCGAACTTGTCACCCTCACTGGGCTTGTTATGTCCTGTCAATTTAGTTTTCCTTTCGGATTAGTCGTTCGGCCCCTCATTGGGGTCGCCGGTTACGGAACCGTCATCGGAATTCTGGGATGAACTACTGCCGTTGTTGTCGGACGAATCCGAATCGGAGGAGTCGGAATCGTCATTGTCGGAACCGTCATCACCGGAACCGCTATCGGAATCCGATGAACTGGAATCGGAAGAATCATCATCGTCATCACTGCTGGAAGAGCCAATCAGCGAACGGTCGATGGCATTGCTGAACGCCTTCAACGTGGTCAGACTGCCTTCGGCACCCCAGTCAACGATTTTCGCGCTACCACGGGTCGGATTATGGATGAGGACGGTGACGCTCGTCTCCACGTCGCTCGTTGAACCAGTGTCCGCGTTCGGGTCGTTGGCCGTGCTTGCATCAACCTTCTTCTCGTAGGGTTTGAACGAGATGCTGACGCTCGCCGCCGCCCATTCGGGATTGTCGGACTTGTTCTGCTTGTCAACGGTCTTGCCGTCCTTGGTGCATTGCACAAGCCAGTCGAGGGACGAGTTCAGATAAGAACCCAAGCTTGCGGGTTGATACATGTGGTCGCTGTTCGGGTCTCCGACAAGAACCGTCAAAGCGTTGGAGTCTTTGCCGATGTATGCTTTAGACCAAGCGCTGACCACGTTTGTCAGGCTCGTGTTCTGGTCAAGCTGAATGTAATCGTCGGGACGGTACGTGTCCGTATTGCTGTTCGAAGTGACGGTCTTTGGAAGCACGGTCGGCGTTCCCACCGCAGTAGCCACACCATCGGTGACGGCGACAAGCTGGGTGATATCCCTCGTACTTCCATCCGACTTATCGGTGAGGGACATCTGATGACTCCAATACTGGGTGGTGGAACCGTTGGAATCGTCCGAAGTGGATGTGCTGACCTCGGTGGCACCATTCCACCATAGGTTCGCATACCCGTATTGGAAAGCGCCCTTGTCATCATCCAGCCAACTGTACACGGCTTGCAATGCGACCTGCTTGCCGGGCTTGTCGCCGCTGATTTCCTTGTACTTCTCCGTCAGGTAGGAACCCATTTCGTTCAACGTGTTGATTGCGCGGACGGAAATCATCGGGGCGACCAGACCGGTGCAGATGAACAGGATGATGAGAACCTTCCACTTCTGGGTGTTCTTCAACGCCTTCTTCCACGCGGTGAGTTCTATCTCGTCCTTGCGTTCTTTTTCGTCGGCGAACAGGTCGGTCTCATTGTTCGGGTTCTGCTTCGCCTTCTGCTGTCCCATCGGCTGTTTGCCGTTCTTGTCTTTCTTGCTTCCGAACACAGTCCCGCTCCGAATCCGTTTTTCGTCTGACTTGCATCCTCCAGTCTACCGTTCATCGGAGGTTGATTTCACCGTCTTCGAGGTTTTCAGAAAAGTGTCCGCCGCCGGTGTCGGCTTCTCTGTTTTTCTTTTTCCGGAACTTTTCTTTTTCTCTCTTCCTTCGAAAGCATTCGGACATGCCTAAACGTTCACGTTGACCTGATTTTTCTAAAAGCATTGAGGATACCCCTAAGCGGGTTTAGACCTGCCCAAACATGGAATCCGAAAAATGGTTTTATTCTGATTTTTGATTTTTTTGCTTCTTTTTGAAAAAACCTGTTTTTTGAAAAAGAAGGGAATATAAGGGTTATTAATACCTTTTGTAACCTTTTGTAACCTTTTGCGGCGCTGAAACCCCTTGTGGCAGTAGGACTGAGGGCACTTTTTGGTGGGAAAAGTCCACACTTTGGTGGGAAAAGTCCACACTTTGGTGGGAAAAGTCCACACTAGAAAATATGCAAAAATACATGCCGTGAATAAAAAATCAAAATATTTGAAGCCTTTTTTAAATGGCATTTTCTCGAATTGGAACTTTCGACACAGAAAGTCGGAAGAAGTGGAACCATTTCTTCCATTCCTACTATCGCCCACGCTTCCGTCAAAAAGGATTAGCGGCATTCCTTATATCATCTGTCGATGAATCATTTTGTCCCGAATTGCATGAGACATCCGCTTTGATTACATGTCCGTCGCAGGAACCCGATTCTTCTTTCACAACAACAGCGTCCACAATCTTGCCGTTGGAATGAATGGACGAAATGCTCGGATAGACGGTTATGCCATATTCATCAAGACTTGCCTTCAATTCAGGCCATGATTCCTTGACTTTGTTCAAGGCTGTCGTGAATCGTCTTTTGAATTCTTTGACCGGATAGTCGCCGTCCTCGAACTGAACGGTTAGGTCTTTCCACGGGACTTTCATTCCGCACGAGCGTAACTTATTTGTTCGGAAAGCCAACCACATGTAAATATCCAAAGCGAGTGCAGAATTAGATATGTTCCTGATAATGGACATTTGAGCAGGAACGGCTTCCTCTATTAGCAGAGACCACATTTGAGAGGAGAACGTAATATAGGATTCCTTATCCTCGCCGCCAAAATCAATGCATACTTTCTGCGCTACCGGGAAACTCTCATACATGCCGCTATCATCCGAAACCCAATGTTCCAATGTTATATGGGTGCAAGCAAGATTCTTGATTGACTCAAGGAGAAGACGTTTGCTTTTCCCACCAGTGGAAGCACCCATCGCTTCACACATGGCACGATAGCTTCCTCCAAGGTTCACAGTCATGCTTTCGAAATCGACCCGAGAGTCTTTGTTTTTAATCAAAGTACGAATGTAAAGAAGAAACAATCGGGGCACAGAACCATACGACCACTTACCTTCAGTCGGAGTGATGATGATTGCGGAACGCCCGTTGGTCTTCTTGATGTAATTCACGTCAGGTTTGCGTGCGGGAAAGAAACTGAGCTGGGACATCACGGAGGGAGCATACCGATAACTGTCACTGTCGATAGGTCTGATAGAATTACCCATGTAACCACTTTCCTTAAGCCTCTGGTTGCCCTGCCCCGGCTGTTCCACCAGCGCGGGGCTTTTGCTTTTCTATCGGCAAGCCTACACCATAACCACCTCAGCATATATGTAAAGAACCTTTTTACTGCGGAAACAAAAAAAATCTTCCCGCGTTAGAAAAACCAATGGGGCGTACGCTCTAATATGAGCGCCGCCCCATCTGGAAGACTCTGGGAGTCTTTTTGTTCATCCGAATATCAGTATACCGGAGCCTAATCCTTCTGCTCGTACTTGTCGATGAGCGTCTGGTCGAAGTGCCCCTGCTGGAAGCAGTAATCCATCGCGGCATTCAACAATACAGCCTGCTTCGTCCCGTATTCGATGCTTCTCATCTTCCACGCACGCCAGTTTTCGACGGTGACGTTGCTGCCGATTCTTTTCTCTTTCGGCGGCTGATGCGTTTCGGATGGTGCCGATGTTTCAGGATGGGTTATGTCGGTGATGAGCCGTGCCCGACGGTCGGCTTCTTCCTCCGTGAGCGTTTGGGCATGCATGTCGGCGGACGTTTGGACTGACTGGTCTGACGGTTCCCGCGTTTCAGGAACGGCCTGTGTCGGTTCCTGCTCCGTGTTCGGTTCGCTAATGTTTTCCGGTGATTCCAATGGGCGCATGTCACGCTTGTCCTGCATTCCGGTTGCGAAAGCGTTGCGTTTGATGTTCTTGACCATGATTGCCTACTTACTCCCCTGCTCCTGTTTTTATTCTTCCACCAGATTGATTTCAGACAGATAGTCGATGAGTTCCTGCACGACGCTGGAATATTCCTTGTTGTCGATTTCGGTTGTGCCGTACATGTTCTTGACGGCTTCACGTTCCGTGATGACGGTTTCGAACCGTGCGATGCCTTCCTCATCCAGTTCGCTGATGCTGTTCCGGGCGAGTTTCGTTCTCGGCTTCACGCGTGTCAACAGGACGATGCCGTTGCGTGCCGCCGCGTATGTGCGTCCCGCGTGGGTCAAATCGGATACGGATGGCTGGCATGGGATTATCACCACGTCGCCCGCGTTTATCGCCGCCTGTACCACTCCCGCGTCGGACGGTGGGGTGTCGATGATGACCCAGCCTGAATATTTTTCGCGGATGAGTTCCGGATTGTTCAATACGGCTTCGTTGGTTTGCACGACGGGGAAGCCGAGCGTGTATGGTTTCGCGTCCGGATTGTCCTGTCTGCGTCTGCGGTTTTCCTGTTCGACGTACATTTCCCACATGGTCGCGCCGCCCGTGTTGTCGGAGTCCAAGACTGTGACTTGTTCCCCGCGTTTGTGCAATAGTTCGGCCAATGCCATTGATGTGGTTGTTTTTCCTGAACCGCCTTTGATGATTGCGACGGTGATGATGACCGTATGGTTTTTGACTCTCATGTTCTGGTTTCCTTTTTCTGCTTCCGGTGTGGACGGAATCATGGTGGGGGTATGTTTTTTTGTTTCGATGATAACAACGGCGAAAAGTCGGCACGCCGAACTGGAAAACCGTTCGGAGAAACATTCCAGTAAAACAATGGAACGGCGTACAGGTTTACAGGCGGAACAGAAAAACAGAAAGCCGCGTCCGCGATGAAACGGATACGGCTTTCTTTCGTTTTTACTCGGTAGCAGTGAACACCAGTTTGCGAAGGAACTCCATGAACAGTGAACCGATATCAGGCATCTGGGCCGCGATATCCTTCATCCATTCACGCACGGGCAAACCCATGACCTCCAAGACACCGGTGATAATCCACACGAACAACAGGAACGCGCAGATGGTCAACGCGGTCATCAACGCGCGGGTGCTTTTCTGCAAGATGGCGAACACGACACTACCGGCGCAAATAATAATCATCAACAAAGTGAGGATTGCGCCCGTCGGCGTGAACACCCAAGAGAAGAACACAGTGAGCACGTCACCCAACGTTCGTCCCGCAGTGTCAGCGGCTTGGTTTCCTACCTCTTCCATTTTTCTAATCTCCTTGACGTTGGAAGGTTTTTCGAAAGGGAAACCGGCGTCGAATGCTGTGGAAGATGATTAAAACATTCGACGCCGGATGGTCAAACCGACGTCACTTCATGAACGGCGGTTTGGGTGTCGGCTGTCCTCCGGTCGGCGGTTTCTTCATACGAAGATTGCCTACGGAGGGGAAACCTGTCAGGTTTGACGGGTTGGCGTCCACCGGCTGTTTGACGGTCGGGGAAGGTGTGGTTGGCGGTTGCATTCGAACCGACGGCTGTTGTCTTACCTGAGCTTGTGGCTGCGGTTGAGACTGCTGTCGCGGAGCTTGCGCCTGTACCGAACCCTGCTGTTGCGTCTGCCCGGAATCCACCGTGAATTTTCTACTCGGCTGAATTCCATTCGGGTTCATAGCCCGTTCGGCACCCGACGGCATCGTAGACCCCGGCAGTCCGGTCGTCGCGGTCCATTCCTCCTGAGCCATCCGCAAATGCTCCTCCGGAGACTGTTGCACCGGATTCTCGCGCATGTACGCCTGTTGCAGTGAATTGTTCACCGATTCAGGCATCGGAGTCGCATTGTCGGTTGCCTTCTGCCAAGTGGAGGCGGAGGACACGGCGGCGTCCATCGTTCCGGAGGGTAGGGTCTCACCAACAATCTCACCTGTCTCAGTGTTGTACACCGGCTGGTTGGCGTTCGTTTCGGGTTGAGCTGTCGCATTCTCATTAGGAGATTGATTGTTCTGGCGCATGTACGCTTGGACGGAATTATCGACTTCACCGGAGGAGACGGCCTCTTGGAACGCTTGTTCCGCTTCTTCTTGGGACATGTGCTGGTTATCCACGAAGTCGGCCATCATTCCCTCACGAACCTGATTGAACGCGGACTGTTCGGTCAACACCGGAGCCTGTCCTTGAGCGTCGGCTGGAACCGATTCAGTTGGAGTGTCCACCGGAATCGTTTCCGTCTGACCGTCAGTCGGAATCGTCTCGGTCTGACCGTCAGTCGGAATAGGCGACGCGCCACCGGCACCACCGGTTTGGGTCGGGGCATTCGGAGTCGGAGCCGTCGGGGAAGGCATAGGACTGTCACCATCGGCGGAACCACCGTTACCGGTGCCGGAGAACGGAGACGACAACGGAGCGTCACCATTAGCCATGCCCAACACGTCGCGACGCCACTGGTCGCGTTTCCTCATACTGCCGGGAGCAGCGTTCCTGATGTCGCGGATTTTGTCCATCGCGGCTCCCGCACCCACCGCTAGGCCATGATGGAGGTTACGGTCGGTAGCTAGCTTTCCTGCGGCAATCAATCCCAACGGTGCGGTAATCGGATTGGAGAACAAAGCTCCTGCGACAGCGGCTTTCGCGGCGACCTTCGCTCCGCGTGCGGCTACGTTACGCAAAGGAGCGCTCTTCGCGGCTCGTGCGGCGAAAGCGAGACCGGCACCGGCCATTGCGGCTCCGGCTCCGGCGACTCTTGCCGCGCCTTGAAGTTTGCGTCCGGCATTGTTCAGATGGTTCATCCTTTGTGCTTTGCGTTGCACATCGTTGAGGGACATGCCCGGGTGACGTTGAGCGATACTATGGGCGAACGCCTCCGTATTGTCCTCTCCATGGAACTTGGAAACGGCTTCGTTCAACCGTCCCTTGAACTTGCCCGTGGAATCCTCAAAATGGAGTTTCGTACCGGCAAGACTTCCTCTCACCGTGCTCTTGTCCATTCGTGCCCAGTTCTTGCTTCCGCGTCCACGCGTCTGAATCGCCTCGAACTCCTTGGCGTTACGATTCATCAGATTCCTATCGCCCTGACTCAACGAATCCTGTTGCGCGCGGCTCATCTTGCTCAGGACGGTCGCGCTTTGACGTGCTCCGTTATGGGCCATGCCAGCGCCGGTACCGTTCGTGGACAAACGTCCGACACCATTGCCGCCACGACGGAATCCGCCACGCATGGCGCGAATCATACGGTACTGTCCAATCATGTGCATTCCCTTGCGAAGACCGGACGCCATTGCGGTTCCACCCGCCATTCCCATGAGAGCGTTGACGCTGAACGGATTACCACACTTCAACACTTTCGAACAGAACATGCCGATTGCGGCGAGAGCCAACACCGGACTCAATCCCGCAATCAACTGGTAGGTGAACGAACCACTGCTGGCAGAGGTGAACTTCAACGTCAGGCCACAAATGAATGTTGCGAGAGCGCCGAGCGCACCGTACAACGCTCCTACCATACTCAACTGGCAGGTGTACGTCGCCCAGTTCTTCAACGCCGTCTTCGGCTTCTCGCCAATCGGGAACGCTTGGACAAGGAACGTGACCACGAGGAACAACGCCATCATTATCAGCATGAGCTTCGTCAGTATTAGAACAAGGCTCAACAATCCCCAGACCACGAGATTGACGATGCCTCCGATAAGTGTTCCGCAAGCACCCAACGTATCGACGTTGTTGTTGCCATACATGTAGTCGATGGTTTTCTTCGCACCGCCCGTGACCGTGGAATCATCCTGAGCGTCACGAAGATTCGCCTCACTCCAAGTTCCGGAAACGTTCGGCACGTCGAAACGCCATCCGACCGTGGCGGAGTCGCCCCAGTTGGTGTCGTTCTGCTGGTCTTTATATGTTCCGTCATCCTCCTTGTTGATATCGGTGGAACGGGAGAAGATTACGGAACCCTGTTTGAGAATCGTCTGGCAGACCGAAGTGGCCTGTTGGATGGTTTCGTCTTCGCTGCCGTTCTGTTTCGCGTCCATCACGCCTTTGCCACCGTTGGTCGGTTTCACATTGTCCAAGTCGTCAATTTTGACGCGTACTTTCGTACTGCCGTTCTTGATGTTCTTGGTTCCTGTGTCACCGAGATTGTTGATGAGTGTCGCCCATCCGGCTCGCGCGTAGATTTCCTGATTGCGTTTCGTGCCACAGGTTTCCCAGAACACGCCCGCACGGCTGAGATATGTCGCGTTCTCCCTTTCCAACGGCTTGTCGGTGAAGTAAGGATTACGCGGGTCTACCCAACCGTCCACGGAGAACAGCCATTTGGCTCGCTGGTCGCTGATGTGCAACGCCATGGCCTTGTTGGTCAAATCCTTCTGGATGGTCGTGTTCGTGTTGGCTTTCATCTCCAACACGTGGCAGTAACCTTGCCGGGCGTTTTCCGCGATACGGAACGAGGATGTTCCGGTGGTCTGCGGGTTTCCGTACTGCATGGTCACGAACGAGCGAAGGGAGGTCTCCTCCCAAATACGGTTGATGGCCTTGGTGACGTTGCTTGTATCCTGATTGCCGTTGGACTTCGCCTGTTCGTCATATGCCTGATGCATGAAGTACAGGTAATCCTGACAATTGGTTTTCGCACCGTTCGCCGCATGATGGTAGGACATCATGTTTTTATCACTGTCGGCCATACCGTCAAGGTCGAGGTTGACCGAAAGCTTGTTGATGGTGTTGTTGATTGTCTGCACGACCCACCATGGGCTTCCGGTCGCCGGTTCTGTGGCGTTCTTCCCGGTCTTGGCCGCTCCAGCTCCAAGCATCGTGATTGAAGCGAAGCAGAGAACCATGATGACGATTCGTTTGCTCGCCTCTTTGACGGTGCCGATTTGGAATCCAGCCGCGCCAACCCAAGCCACGATGCCGAGCACTGCGATGGTGGCGGGGATGCCGCCGTCCATCAGACTTGTCACCATGGTGGACACTGCGGAGTCGATGTTCGCACCAGCCTGTTTCATTGGCTCGAACGAAGCGGCGAACTGGCTGATGGACAATGCGGAAGACCAGCAGACCTGAGTCAACTGCATCAGAATGTTGGGAAGGACGATATGGGTCTGCGAGCTGATGGTCTGCTTGACGTTCGAGAACCAACCGGCGACATCGCTGCCACTGTACGGTTCCGTACGCGAAGTGATTTCCCCAACGTAGTTTCCCCAACGTCCGGAAGGAAGACAACTAGAGATGTCTGATGTAGCACTGTCAGTTCCACCGTTGGCGCATGTTATCGTCGTGGTCGAATCGTTGACCTGTGCGGCGAACACGCTGGACGGCAAGACGAACAATGTCATGACCACGCACAACATCAGAATGACGAGCAGGTTCCTTCTACCCGCCCGTTTCACTGGGTCTCGATATTTTGTATTCAACGGATTTCCATTTCTTGAAGGTCGATAATGTTTTCCGGCTGAGTGGAATTCGGGTAGAAGACCTGCCCTTCAATCTTGCGGCTCTTCATATCCTGCAAGGTTCTCTTCCACCGTGTCTGTTGGGTGCGGTCTCTAATGGTGCCGACTGCGAAGAACGGAGCCAGTATTCCGCCCAACAGTACGAAGAACGAGCTGAACATGTATCCGAGCAACGGAGCGAATATGAGGCAAAGAGCCAAGCCCGCCAATGCGCCGACGATAACGGAGAACACGGTTTTGGAACGGGCCTCAGTGTTCTTGGTTATCTGGAACGTGTTCTTCCGTTCGATTTCCTCCGGGCCGGACACTTCCGTGATGTCGTCCATCGTCAACCTCGGATGCAAGGGACCTTTGTATCCTTCGTCTTCCTCATCGCTCATGATTCAACTCTTTTCGTACGTAAGGTTCTTAAAAGAAAACCGGAGTGGGAACAGAACCGGAAAGGTCCTCTTCGCATATCCACTCCGGTTTTCCTTCTGCGGATGTCAGATTCCCAGATAGGTCTTTCCACTGCTGCCCAACGCGTCAACGAACCAGTCAATCAACTTAAGAATTGCCGGAATGGTGATGGTCGGGCCAGCGAGAATGAATCCGACTGCGAGGACGACGAGAACACGACCGATGGTCGGGCAGAACATCTGCACGACTTTGTTCTGACGTCCCAACGCCTTGCAAATGCCACCGACGGTCAGGCCGAGTGCGAGAAGCACTGCGGCGGCAAGACCGATGTTGGTCAACACGGTTCCCGCGCTACTGCTCAAAATGGTGTCGAACATCTTATGATAGGTGCTCTCAAGGCTGCTTCCAGCCAAGGTAATGGTTCCACCCATTTTTTGAGTTCCCTTTCGTTTTCCAAACGGAACTCTCCTGCATTTTTCATCCTATCAACCTACGCGGTTGTTTCCAGTCATAGCGAGGTTTTTAGGTTAAAAAAATCCGTCCGGAAGTTGAAAGTTCCGAACGGATTCTGAAAAGCGATATGATGAACGCTAAAAACTAGTCATCATCATCCATGTCACCATTGCGATAACCGTTATCGAAATCGTTCACATGAACAAGGAACGTCGGTTGCAACTGTTCTTGGGTTCGAGTGCGAACAGCCGCCGCATAACGTGGAAGATTCATCACCGCGCCCGAACGCCAACCATCCTCACCATCATTGTTCGTCAAACGTTTCGCCGTCATATCGGCAATACGCGGAATCGTCGTATTGTATGTGATGAACGTCGAATAGCCGATGAACGAATCCAACATCGCGTCGGACAACTGGGTCGGATACTGGGTGGCGAACACGAGAAGAAGACCGAACGAACGACCCTGCTCACGCAACGCGGGCATGATACCGTCATTGCCGTTAGCCAACAGGCTCAACTCGTCGCATACGAGCATCGTCCACTTGCCAGCCTTGTCCCAATCCTTGCAATGCGCGAACACCGTATTCCAGAAACGGTACATGAGCCAGCCGCCGAGAATCTTATCCATACGTTCCGGCAACGAATAACCATTATGCGGTGCGAGCACAATGTGATAATCGCCAGCATGGTCGAGAATGTTCGTCCAAGTCACCTTGCCGCGACGTGCCGTGAACATGTGTTCGATGGGAAGGAACTGGTTCACCTTGTTCAACGAGGCGTTCGTCTTGGCGAGAATGTCACGGTCGGAACGAACCGTATGACCAGCCGCGTCCGGACGGCCATATAATTGCTCGGCGGCACGGGCGGCATACGTCATCTCCTCGAACATGTAGCCACTCTTCAATTCCATGCTCAACGCGCGGCACACATGACCCAACGCTTTCGCGGAACCGGCCTGACCGTCGGAACCGCATAATGCGACGACGGCCCATCCGATTGGACTCAACTGCATTCGCAACTGTTCCGCACCCGGATACGATTGTTCGAGCTGATGGCAACGTTTCACAATCTCGCTTTCCCAATCCTTGTTCGCGGATTCGGGATTATGCTTACGCTCCTCCTGCACGTAACGGTCAACCGCCACGCCGATGGTCAACGCTTGGGTGATGATGTTCTGCGAGTCGTTCAGAATATCACCGTCATCGAACGAGTAACGCATGGTCTTCGCCACGCTCGCCGCAGTCTCCATCGCATTGTTCCCGTCCTTCATGCCAAGCATGTCCAAGCACACACTGTTCGGGTCTGCCAAATAGACGACGCGTTGCGGACTGGTGAAACCGTGACGTTTGCGATAACGTTCCAACACGTTAACACCGGTATCATCCTTCATCCAAAAATGGATGATACGGGAGTCGCGTCCCCAGATTTTCGGACTGGTGGTCTCGCGTGCGCTGATGGCCCACTGGCTGATGCCATGGGTGAGCACGGTCTTACCGGAACCGGCCTCGCCGTTGATGGCGATACCGCCGAACAATTGCGACGGGTCGAGATAACAGTTACGTCCCGTATCATCCTTCCCAAGGAAGATGCCATCATGCGACAATACTTCCGGAACCGGATGCAACTCCTGTTTCATCGCCACTCCCTGAGTGACCGGAGTGAACACGGAACTTACGATAATCGGGGAAAGAATCAACGTGGTACGTTGCGCACCATAAGCCGACACGCGCTCCTTATGAGTGCGCACGCCAAGACGGGTCTGATTATCGGACTCGTTCGCGCCACGGTCGTTCGCAATCGCATAATATCTGCGTGGCGTTTGGAAAATGTCATCCCACAACGTCCAATTCTTCCAACGGATGAACGCGAAGACAAGAAGCGGAACGAAAAGAATCGGAATGAATGTCGGAAGCGGAAGCAATCCCAACAGTAGGTAAAGCATGAGCGCCACCGCTCCACCGGCAATCTGAGGTCGCGGAATGTAAACGAACGGAATGCACGACAACAGCATGAGGAACAGGAACACGACCAACGTCACCGCAAGCAACGGAAGCGCGATTCCGAAACCCCAAGCGGAATGGAACAATGGGAAAACCCCATCCATCACGTATCCTCTTGCAAGACTGCACACACTCCAAATCACGGACAACACTTCCAACAGCATGCTGACGAACAGCAAACCGAATTTCGGACGGCTCGCATGACTGGACATGTTGGATATGAGCGGGCAGATGATTTGACCAATCTTCTGCGCAAGCTGTCGGTTACGGGAAGCCTGACGGCAACCGAAACTCACACGGGCGCACATCGTGTTGGTTGAAGCGAGTTCGCTTGAATCCTCGACCGCATTGTATTCGTCGCTAATCCAATTGCGAATACGAATCTGCTCGAAGTATCCCTGATTGCGAAGGGTGATGCTCACGTAACTGTCCGGCGGCATGACCTTCTCGATGCTTGTACGAACGCCGGAATAGTTCGTTCGCATTTTCTCCATGTTGCTTTTCGAGTTCAACCGGGCACGGAACGGGATGAGAGGATGTGCCGCACTGTTCACACCGTCCGGCAACACCGGCCCGTCGTCGTCTTCGACCAATTTCGCGTCGAATCCAGCCAACTGTCCGGCGTTGATGATTCCCTCGCCGTCGCCGTAAATGTATTCCTTGACCGGCTCCTCGCCCTTCTTGATGAGGAGAAGGGTGCAACCATCCAGTTCGGCTGGAATGCTTTCCATTTTCGAACGTTGCTCGTCCGCGTCAAGCTGTTGCAATGTTCTGGTTATCTGATACCAGTTCGGATTACCCATGTTTTACCTTCCTTTCCTTTTTTGTTTAATCATTCGTGCTCTGCTGATACAACTGCGCGTATGGGAAACCTTCCGGCTTCTGGAAAGTGGAAAGCTTCTCACGTAACGACAATTGGAGAAGCCATGTAGTCATACGGACGGTTTTCTCCTTCGACTCCAAAGCCCAACCCAATGTCACGTAACCGTCGTTCACGCTCGAATCATCGTTGATGGTTTCACGCATGACGCGGATTGTTTTGTTCGCAATCCGCCGGGAAGTGTTGAACATTATCGAATCCAATTGCCAGAGTCGTATCTTCCGTAATGCGGGAACACGTTGCATGTTCGCCATCAGAAACGGAATGACCAAATGTCTACGTCCCGTCTCACATAATGTCTGAACCTGTTGCAAAGCCCGCGCACGTTCCAATCTTGCTACATCCAACGCGTCCTGCGTCTGTTGGAATGATTCCTCAGTGGAGACCATCGCAATCCTTTCCAATGAAACCGTAGAAACCGCCACGGTACGCTTCCGGCATTGTCCAACCGGAAACATCCCAACCCCAATCCTTCTTTATGATGTCTCGCGTCACGTCCCAACCCCATTCGCTGACTTTGCGAACGTCACGAACCTGCGGAGTATATTGCGCCCACTCGTCGGAGAAAATGTTGCGTCGTGTTCCACTCATATCCGTATAGTCACCGAACCTGTCGGTCGGCATCCCATGCTCGAACCATTCGTCCCAGACCGCGATTCCCATTCGTTGCGACACGGTAGGATTGCCCACGACCATTTCCGTCATGCCTTGCGTGCGTTGTACCACCGCGTTGAACGATTCGTAACCTTCGTTTGCCTTCGGTATCTGCAACCATACGCAGATGAGTCCGCGACGCTTCATCGGAGAATAGGCGAGCATCTTAGCCCAGTTCTGCATCTTCTTATCCAATTCGCTGTTGGACGTTTGGATTTCGATACCCGCCAACACATTGTTCCGGCACAACGTCACCACGTCGGTCGCGCAAGCCTTGCCGACCTTCGACTCGGCAACAGCCTGTGGGTCAACGCTACGGAATTTTCCCCAACCATCACCGGATGAGAATTTCACACGTGAATCGCGTGCCAACATCAATCCCGCGTGCGCCGCATAAGTGTTATGCCGAACATGGAAACGATTCCCCGCGTAATAGGAAACCGCCATCGTCTCACGCATCCACTTTTCCATCCCGTACAATTTCATCGCACGGTTGATAAGACGTGGACTGTTCGACGGTGAAAGCCAAACATGATTCACGGTCTGACCGTACAATCGTTCCGCCTGACTGAAACCGACGTTGATGATTCCCAAACGGTTCATCGCACCATACAGGTTCGGTTCGTCACGTTCGAAAGCGGGAGCGCCTTTGATGGAAAGTCCCGCACGTAGTTGGTCAACCGTGCATGTCTTCCAAGTGAACAATGCGCCGAGGATACTCGAAACGAGTTCGCTGTTCGCTTTCACCATTGTCTCCGCGAACAGTTTGTTCGCAACGAACCACGGGTGGGTCTGCGCGAACAATCCGGGATGCTCCATCTCGAACATGTCGTTGCCTTTATACCAGTCGGCAATGCTTCCGGTCTTCCAAAGATTCTCGTCGTTCGGGTCGAAAAGAAAACGGTCATCGAATGTCACTTACGCCCACGACCTTTCTTTCCTTCACTGTTCTTAGCGTTCGGATTGAATCTTTCCGGATTGAAACCACGGTCGGGCAAAGCCCAGTTAAGAATGTTCTCCCTAGCAAAAGCAAGACCGGGGTCATCCCATCTGACATCACCGTTGGCGATATGGTTGCTTGCCTCGACCGTCTGATATTCGGTTCCGAGAAACGTTCCGTATCTCGTATAGTCGAGTCGTCTGTAACCTTGCAGTCCGACCGGAACGGTGTCCTTGATTCCGATGAGTTCCTTCGGAAGATGATGCTCAGCCAAGGCCGTCAGCAGATTCAACGCGTCTATCTGCGTCTGCCTTCCAGCCTTGACGATAACCAGACAAGGGTCTCCCGATTGAATGTATGGAAGCAGTAAACCGTTGGCGATATTCTCCCTATCATCCAAATCGTCCGCGCTGATTCGGTCAAGGTCGAGCACGACGAAATCCCACAGTCGGCGTGCCGCTTGGATGTACTGACGGTATATCTGCCAGTCCACTCCGACGCCTGCTGGAGGTGCGAAACAGATGTCGTATGGAACCCCAAGGTCACGTCCTCGATTGGCTCCGACCTGCACCTGCATGCCCGGTCGCCAGTCGGCTATCGTATGCAATGGCTTGTCCTGTCTCGGGTCGAAAAAACTACGTTGACTGGACTGTCTGATGTTGCCGTCGATGAGCAGAACACGCAATCCGGCTTGCGACGCACGGTCTGCCAACTGTCGGCTGGACGTGGTCTTCCCCACTCCTCCGGTGTTGGATGTGATGGGTAGGAGAACCGCAGTCTCCTTCACTTTGTTTTGGAGGATATCGACTACGAGACGCTTGTCCGCAAGCTGGATTCCCCAATAAGTCCGTGCGAAATCAGCCACGCTCATGCGTAACATCTGTTCGCTCATGCCCATGGCTCCGACCGGTATCTGACCGGTGTTGCACCAGTAGACCATGTATCCGGCGTTGGCTATCGGAAGCCAGTTTCCAGCCCTGTCAGTGAAGATGATTCCCTTGAACCCGGAGGGCACCGGATGTCTTACCAGATAGTCGGCCTGTGCTTGAATATTGTCTGCGGCGGGCACCTGCCAACGCATGTTTCCAGCTCTCGTAAGGGCCTTTTTGATGGTTGTGAGAAGCCCTCCGGAGCCGATTATCAGGGAAATCGTTCGTTTTTCCAATAAGACCGCCTCCTGATGGGTCATGTTCCGTTGTTTTCATCGGAACGTTTACGGTTTTGTCCGAGTTCTGGCATTTATAGTTTTTTGATATTTAGTTTTTTGTTGGTTTTGCTGTTGCTTTTTTCATTGCATTGGCTGTTCCTGTATTGATGTTACCTTGTTTTGATTGTCGTTGACCTTGTTAGTGAGACTATTGACCTTTTTGTTGTTTTTGTTGTTGTAGTGGCTGTTGGTTGTTGTTTGTGCTGGTGCTGGTGCTGGTGCTTGACCTGTTGCCTTGTGGTGCTGTTGCTTGGCTTTTCTTGTTTCTTGGGGTGTTTGGTGCTGTTGTTCTTCTGTTTTGTATGCCATATGGGTTGATGTGCTGTTCCTTTGTGGATGGTTGCGTTGCTTCTGTTGTTTTCATACGTTGTATTCCCGATTTAGGGGTAGGTGTTTCTTCTTTTATTGTCCTGTTCTTCTGTTGCTTCTATTTGATTAAGATTGCTGCTCTTATATTCTCCTTTTCTTCCTTTTGGTTTTTCTTTTCTTTCTGATTTTCTTGGTTATTCTTTTTTGATGTGATGGTGTTTGGTTTCTTTTTCTGATTTTTTGGTGGGTAGTGCTTCCTTTCTTTTAGTCTTTTTGATTTTTGGTTTTTCTCTTTTTTTTTGAGTCTGCTATTCATGTTGACCTACCGGCGTGGACTGGATGGTTTTCATGTTTTTTTTCTGATAATGGTCGGGTGTTGTTCCTTTTTTCATATTTGTTGGGGACTCTTTTTGGTTCCGCTTTTCTGTTGGAACTACCGGCGCGGGCGGCGCGGGGAATTGTTTTTCCCGTTTTCCCCGTTTAGGGATGCTGTCGGGCGTTACACTCGTGAATTGAAAATACAGAACACCTCGTTCCGACTGTTAACAGCCTGTACGACCGGAGTGTTCGCTGGATATGACGAAAGAAGGTATGATGCCAGACTTCACCAATTGGGGATTCAACAACAACCAGCAGTCGGAGCAGGACAATGGTTACGGTTCCGACAATTATGCTGAACCGGAGCAGTCTTCTGTCGAGGAGTCGCAGACGGAATCCGATTCTCTTAATCAGGAGAGTTCGGAGCCTGTCTCTGACGTGTCCGCACCGGCTGATGGTGAGGATGTGAACGTGGACGCTGAGTCCACTGAAACCGAAGACAAGCCGAGGGGGAAGGGTAAGGGCCGTTCTAATCGCAAACCGCGTGAGAAGACCATGCCGCACATCGAGGAACAGTTCGGCAAGAAGCTGATTCCTCTTGTCAAATCGTTGGATGACGAGCGTGTGGTTTCTCTCGCCAAGGCGTTGACTGATACGAAGAAGAGCACTCCGGAAGCAGTGCTGGACGCATTGACTGAGCCGAAGAACCAACGTCGAATCTCTGAGTTCGCGTCCGCGTTGGAAGGGTTGGCTACAGCCGAGCCGGGCATGATTGCCGCAGAGGTGACGTTGGTGTTCGCGCAGGGCAAGGATATGACCAACCTGCTGTTCTCCGTGCTGAACGCGGTCGCGCCGGAGAAGAATTTCGGACGTCCGGTTGACGACCAGTCTCCTGCCGGAATGCGTAAGAACCTGAGCAAGATTGTCGATAATTGGGGTGACGGTGTTGACCTTTCCGTTATCGATGAGCTGAAAATCTGAGTTTCCAACCCGACATCATTGAGGGGAGTCGGCCTTACGGTCGGCTCCCCTCTTTTCATGCTTGGACTATTGTCTGCGACGTAATCTCAAAGCGTCTTCGGATGAGTACACTCCGAACGGGCTGATGGTCACACTGTATTTCGTTATACGATACGTCCACTCGTTCTGACTGTCGTTTAACTCCTTGAATCTATTTAGAAGATTCTGCTTGGAGAGGCTTTGCCTGCTTGCTGGAAGCAGTGATGGAAGGTCTGCCCGTTCGATGATGAGCCTATGGTCGTTCGGACAATACAATGCCGCCAATGCGAGCAGGTCTATCGCTATGGCGCTACCCGCGTTGGGGTACAGACACTTCAACGGCATCTGCCGGACGTTCCTTGTCATCATTTTTACGAACGGTTCCGTGAACGTGATTTTCCGATGCTCGATAGTGAGACTGTCGGCGGTGATTTCGGTGTGTTCGACCGGCGTGACTTTGACTCCGTCTGCTCCGGTGAACTGGATTGACGAGAGCATGAGAAGCTGGTTCCGGACGGTAGTGCGTCCGTCTCCTCCACTGTTCAACCCGCATTTGTTGGCGAGGAAGAAGAAGTCGTCACCGATGGTGAGCGTGCGGGTTTCCGCATCCCATTCGCGGCTTGGCGTGTTGATGAGAGTGGTGATGATTATGCTTAACAGTCTCGGTACTCTACCGGAGAAACTGTTCTTGGTTTTCGCACGATAGGGTGCGAACAGCGGATAGGATTCCGCGGTGAGATAGCCGATATCGTAGCCGAGTATCGTATGATAGTCGGCTTTCAGGGTCTCCAGCCCATAGGTTCCTTCGTTCATTGTGTCTCCTTATAAAAATGACGGGCGTGTGGTTCCGTCGATAACACAATGATACCCCCAGTATTGTGAGGTCGGATACCAAAAGGTGCCGGTTGACAGCATCGTCAACCGGCACCCTTATAGGTTATAAGTCTTTCCTATCCGGCTTTGAACCGTTCCCATCCGTATCGGGTTTTTTATCCCTACCCACAGGTCTACGAAGTCCAGAGCCGGATTGTCCGGCCACACGACGTTCCAATCGAAGCTGGTATCGAATCTTCTCCAAGGTCTTCGACGTGTCAGTGATGTTCCCTTTACGGGCTTCACGAATCCACAGTTGACAACCCCGGTCGAGCATGACGACGTCGGATAGTTTCGGTTGCCTTCCGGAACGTTTCAGTGACTTCGCCGGTGTCTGGTTTTGGTGTTGCTCATCGTCGTACATTCCGCCCACCTTTCCTTTTCACTGGGGTGGGCGAGCTGGTGTTGCGCCCACTTTCTCGCTTGTTTCATAGCGGCTTTCTTGCCGCCGTTGAGAGTGTGGGCAGTACCGTTCGCAATGGGAGTGAAGAATCCTTCATCTTCCACTTCAGCACTCCACAGATATGACATGAAACCGTTTCTGCGGACATTGATATCGAACTTGTATCCGTCACGGTTCACTGGTTGGAAACCTCCATCTTCAGAGAGTTGAAAGCATTGACGAACAGGTCGGCCGGAATGGTTTCCGAACCGGAAATCAAAGTCTTACGGGCAAGATTGTCCACTGTTTGGACGATAAGGGCTGGACTTATGTTCTCTACATTGATGTCGCATGGTCGAACGTCGGCTTGGATATTCAACTCCTTAAGCCGGTGCATGATAATAAGCCTTGTCGTAGTCTTGTCGGGAAGTGTCATGCGAACTCGAACGTCGAACCGACGCCATGCGGCACGGTCGATGAGACCGTCCATGTTGGTCGCGCAGATGAGAATGCAATCCTCCGGAAGCAGGTCTATTTTCTGTAACATGAGATTGGTTGCCCGACGCATTTCGGCAACGTCATGGGAGTTGTCGCGTCGTGCCAGAAGCATGTCGCATTCGTCTATGAACAGGAGCTTGCGTTCCATGTGGAGCCGGTCGAACACCAAGGCGATATTGGTTAACGTCTTACCGAGCTGACTGCTGATAACACGGTCTGCACGAAGGATGACCCCGTCCAGTCCAAGCCTCTCCGACAGGATGGAAGCGAAGGTGGTCTTGCCTGTGCCGGGCGCTCCCGTGAGCATGATTCGATTACGGGGAGCGAGATTATGCGCGGTCAGGACATCCAGTTTCCCATATTCGGCAACCAGTCCGTCCAACAATCCCCGCATGGTCTTATCCTGCACAGGCTTATGAGTACCGTCCGGTGGGAGCAACGGTTCGGTCAACCCGTCAACCGGTGCCAGATTCGTGTTGACGGACAGTCCCTTCTCTCGTTCCGACTCTGCCAGCCGACGCAGATTCGTAGTGTAGGCGGTCGGCTTGGCTTTCTCCACCGAGTCGGCCAGCAAGTCGATTTGCTGGGACAGTTTCAAATGGTCTCCGTTGCATGCGGCTCTGACCAGTCGAAGCATTTCCGTGCTGTTTAACAACTGACCTTCCTGCTTTCTGAAAATGATTTTTGTCAATAAACGTTATGGTCAATGTTTGAGAAGTAGAAGGAATTAGTAATATGGCAGTCTTCCAATCTATTTGAGAGAGGAACCGTAGACGATGATGGAACCCACCGAAACCGACAACACCAGCAGTGACACGACGGTCATCAGCCGATAGTTGAACAGGTCTGAACGGGATTTCTCGTCAGGCATCCGACTCATTCTCCCTATCGACAGTCGAGCGTAATGCACCAGCGCGGCCAAGCTCAACGCCGACAATATTATGAGAGAAACCATGCAACATATCTGCTCTTTGGAATACATCAGACGCCTTTACGAAGCCACAAATCTGGATGGTCGAGATACGGGTACAGTTCGGGAATCTTTCGCACAGCTTCCCGAATCCAACTGTTCTCGCAGATACGTTCTAAATAATCTAATGGCTTGCGTTGCAGGGACTTCGACTTGGTGTTCCGTGCCTTGTGGATTGCTTCCACAGCCTTCTTGTTCGCCTGTTGGAATGTGATTTTCCCTTTGGCCTTATCGTCCGAAATGGTTTGCAACCTTGCTATCAGACGGTTGATGGTAGCCATATCCTTGGCGTATGGGCGTGCCGGAATGGCTGTTCTGCTTATGTCTTCCTTGCCGAATCCGTTGCCGCTCAAACCGTTGCCTTCCTTTCCTTTTTACGGCTATGGTCTCGATGTTTGCCCCACCGTTCCGGGCAGTCCAAGTCCGGGTAAACCAAGCCCATCTCGTTTGCCGCTTCACGAATCCAACCGTTGGTGCAAAGCTTGCAGAGTCGTACCATGGGGCCGCTCGTGGCGCGTGGCATTCCTCCGTTGGCGGTCGCCACCGCGTCCACGGCGAGATGGTTCGCCTCCTCATATGAGATTGTTCCGTCGCTTTTACCGTCGGCTATCTCCCACAATCTTTTACGCAGGTTGAAGAGCTTCTTGGCCTTCTCGAACGTTGGATGGTATGTCTGTATGGTTTCCGGCATTGTCCTGTCCGAATACTCCTTTCAGTGTTGTCCACTGTGCTCGGATTGCGTTTTTCAGGTCAGAGTCCGGCCTGTTGGAAACGGCCAATCCAATATTTGTAGTCGGCGTCCGCATACGCTTTGTTGCATGTGGTGAGAATTTCCTGATATCGGACTTGAAGGTCGGGTTGGTATCGTTCAGTGGACTTCGGGAGCACTGTGGTCATGGCCCCATGGTTGAACAGCAACACCTCACGGTCAGCGGCCTCGTGTTCGAGTTTGCGGTCGATTCCCTCAAACCATTGGTGTACCTCGTCGTCGTTTGGCAGTCGGCCTTCGCCAATCATTCTGCTCATGGTGTCCTTGAGGCTGAGTAACGCGTCCTGCATGCGTTCGTTTTTGAACAGGAGTCGTTCCACTTCGGTTCTCGGCTCTCGTTCGGTGTTGTTTTTATCGTCCATTGGTTTCCTTCGTTCTTGCGAACATGCCTATGCCCCAGTCCGTTCGGGCTGGGGCATTCCTTTTTGTTTTTTAGGCGTCGAGTTTCTTGATGAAGTGAGCGAACAGTGCGGTGGAGCTGAGTAGAAATGTGATGCTGGTGATTGCCATTACCACGTGGCCGTAATCCTGTCTCCACATGAGGAGTGCGCTGACGATTGTGATGAGTGTCAATGTCAGGTTGATGTTGTTTTCCGTCTGTTTGCTCATGGTTTCTTCTTTTTTTTCTGGCGTGGTTGGGAGTGTGTGGCTCCCTTTTTTTGTGGACGATTCCAATATAACAAAGGGTATGGTCGAACGCAAATCATCCGACCGCGAATCCCCGAACGGTTGCACACCCCCACCTAATGTGTTAAGCTGACCTCGCCCACACAAAACATTCCACAAGAACGGGAAAGACCACAGAAACAATGAGCGCAACCAAATACGACAACGGCAACACATCCACACTCCAAGTCATCGACAACGAGGGAACAAACAAGCTCACCATCCTCCAATCCCCCAGCTTCGGCAAGGAACTCATGTTCACCATCACCGACAGCGACACCGCGACCAGCGTCGTCGTCAACGACATAGAAACCCTCCGCAAAATCAGAGACTTCCTCAACGAAAGCATCCACTGGATGGAAGCGTGAACCATGGTCGAAGACACCGTTTGCACCATCGGCGTATATGGTGGCCGACAACCGTCCATACTCGTCAATAACCATCTCGTCTACGGTCGGATGCCCGACTCCGAAACCCAGCCGGACATCATCGCGGACGTTCCGAAGAACAGGCTCGTTGCCAACCTCAACCCAGCCTCCGACGGCATGACGGACAGTCCCAGACTTCCGTTGGAACTGTTCGCCGCATGGCTCGCCAACGGTGACGTGGGCCTCAGCTCGCTCGCCATCGTCCAACGGCTCACCGGAATCACAATGACCGTGAACGTCACGCGCGAACATGGTTGCGAGGATACTCCGAAAGACCCCGGAGACCTACGTCGGATACTCGGAATGTTCGACATGGTGCCATCCGCACGCGCCTATCTGAGTCTCATGCGCGACGTGTCGGAAGACTGGAAGAACATCATCGACCATTGGGATGAACTTGAAAAACAGTATCGGCAAGAGGAACACAATCCATCCGGTTGCGCTCCAAAAAACCTACCGGATGCTGAAACGATTGAAGGAAGGAAACCGTGCCTAATAAAGACATCAAAACCGAACCACGGTTCATGACCATGATTCAAAAAGACCTCCAGCCAGTATGCAAGGCGTTGAATCTCGACGTTGACCCGTTCGCCAACGCGCGAACCGTGTTCATCGACCGTGACAGCGTAGGACGGATTCTCTCCTACATGAGCGACCATGAAATCAACCCCGAATGGTACAGCCTACTGCCTGATAATCTGTTCGTCGGAACCGGACTGCCAGTCCTCACCGGCGTCGAAGGAGAATACTTCGCCCGTATGACCGGACGGAACCTCACCAAGAAAGTCGCGGCGAAAACATTCATCGCGGATATGGAAGCCTACTGGCTGAGCAAAGACAATCTGAAACGGACTGACGGTACGAAAAGCAGCGGAACCACGCTCGGTTTCGGACGTTGCCCCGGACTACGCGAAGTCAGCCGATACAACGAACGCATCTTCAAAAACAACGAATACGAGTACACGAACCCCGTGGACGAGTATGGCATCGACACGGTTTCACGCTACCGTCAGGTCGGTGAAATCTACAATGAGGTCGGCCAATGCTTCAAGGGAATGGCACAGGCGCGTACTCCCCTCGCACCATTCGTCTTCCTTACCCATAAGGAATACGAGGGCGGACTGGACACGGTTGTGAACCACTGCCCATACATCACCCATTCGGACGCCACCCGCATCATCGACGGAATGAAACAGTTCCCTCCGAAACGAAGCGTGGACAGGTTCATGCTCGCGTTCACCATGACCGCGTTCGCGTTCGCCATGAATCAGGTCGAGGAATCCGAACAGTACGAGACGGTCGAAGTGAAACCACCGAAAACCGAAATCAGACGGCATTCCGGCGCTCCGAAAACCACGTTGCTCATCCATTTGAAACTGGAAGAGCCAGCACCCAAGGCCACGCCATCCTACGCCGGTGAAACCGACGAATACGATTGGGACAGCATCACCGGACGGGTCGAAACCATCACCCCGGACGTTGCCAAGGAAATGCTCGGCGTGAACACCAACAACCGCAACGTGAGCCGCACACAGGTCGAACTGTTCGCCCGAACCATGGCGCAGAAGGCTTGGAAAATGAACGGCGAAGCCATCAAATTCAGCAACACGGGACGCTTGTTGGACGGACAGCACAGGCTCCTCGCATGCGTCGAATCCGGTGTTCCGTTCCGCACTCTGGTCATTCGCGGACTGCCCGAAGACACGCAGGAGACCATGGATGCAGGCAAGAGCCGCACCATGGCTAACGTGCTCGAACTGAAAGGCCGTAACAACGCCAAACAGCTTTCCACCGTGGCCCGTTCCATCTATCTGAGCGAACAGTTGGGTGTGGAAGCCGCATGCGTCAACAACATGTCACCGACCCGAAATGAACTGCTGACGTTCATCGAAAGCACTCCGCAATTGGAGGATACGCTACGACAGGCCAGCACGTTCTACACGAAAAGCAATCATCTCATGTCCACCAGCATGGCCGCGCTCCTCTACTGGACGTTCAACGAAATCGACGGTGAGGCGTGCGAACGGTTCTTCGACATGCTCGCCTCCGGCGCTAACCTTGACGAGGGAAGCCCCATTCTCGTACTCCGCAACACGCTGTTCGACATCAACAAGCGTGGAGCGCACAGCGACCGTCCAACCCGCCGACGCATCGTCGGAATCACCATCAAAGCGTGGAACAAATGGCGTGAGGGAGCGACTGTGAAACTCCTCAAATTCTCTCCGAACGAACAGTTCCCGGACGCAATCTGACCTTGGAAAGGACGAACAAAAGCATGGTCGAAAAACCGAAAAAACCGAACACATCCCCGGCGAAGCTTCTGACCGCAGACGAGGCTTTGGCCTTGGGAAGACGACCGGAAGTCGTCAACGTCTTGAAAAACAAGCACGGATGGTGGGTAATCTTCACCACCCAATTCCAAGACGAAGTGACCCTCCGATATCTGCAAGGGGAACGTCCCTCGGAGATATTCCGCAGTCACAATCTCGGACCGGAAGTCCTCGGATACAAGCGCATAGAACGTTGCGTATACCGGTGGGTCAACCATCCCAGCAAATCCCGTGTCAAACGTTGGCAAACGGAACACCGCCTGTATGAGACGTTGAACAAGAATCAGACCAACACCGGCAAGAAGGAGAACAACGACAAGTGAGCGTCCCCACACCAATCCACAAGGACATGGCCGAACAAGTGTTGTTGGGGGCCATGCTTCAAGACGCGGAAACGTTGGACAAGGTCATCAGCCAACTTTCCGAAGAGGACTTCTACCAGCCGACCAACCAGACCATCTTCCATAATATAAAGGAACTGGCCGCAGACAATAACCGTGTGGACGCGCAAATGCTGTCCTCGCACATGATGGACAACGGACAGTTGGAACAGGTCGGCGGCATCGACTACATCGCCCAGCTTGTCGGCTCCGCGCCCACGTCGAACAACAGTGACTATTTCATCAAGCAGATTCGTGACGCGGCCATCCTCCGCCACATCAACGTGGTCGGACAGCAGTTGCAACAGATGAGCAACGTGTCCGACGCGTCAGCCGAAGATGTGCTCAGCAAATCGTTGGAGGCCGCGTTCTCGTTGGAGGATTCAAGCCGTTCCGAAGACGACGAGTTGAAGACCGCATACCGCCTGTCCGACGAAATGCTCCAACAGTTGGATGAAATGTCACAGAATCCGAACGAGTTCGGAACACCCACCGGCTTCCGTGACATCGACGCGTTGACGCACGGATTGCAAGCCGGACAAATGGTCATAGTCGCGGGCCGTCCGGGCATGGGCAAGAGTACTCTCGGCATGGATTTCGCGCGTAACGCCGCACTGCACAAGGGTCTGCCGACTGTGATTTTCAGTCTGGAAATGGGCGGTCACGAACTCATGCAACGCATGTTCGCAGCCGAAACAGGCATCCGTCTCGCATCGTTCCAACATCCCGAGAATCTGAACTCGAATGATTGGAACAAACTCAACGCGCTCTGCCATCAGGTCGAGAAGGCACCATTGTGGGTTGATGATTCCGCCATCATCAACATGAGCACCATCCGTGCGAAATGCCGTGCTCTCAGCCGCAAGGTCAACGGGTTGAAGCTTATCGTCATCGACTACCTGCAACTCATGTCCTCCGGTAAAACCGTCGAGAACCGTCAGCAGGAAGTGTCGAACTTCTCCCGCCAATGCAAAATGCTCGCCAAGGAACTGCAATGCCCCGTGGTCGTGCTCTCCCAGTTGAACCGTAATGCGGAACAGCGTGCCGACAAGAAGCCGGAACTGTCCGACCTGAGAGAGTCCGGTTCCATCGAACAGGACGCCGACATGGTGTTTCTCGTGCATCGTCCCGAATATTACGACCGTGAGGAACGTCCGGGCGAAGCCGACGTGATTCTCGCCAAGCACCGTAACGGGCCTACCGAAACGTTCAATCTCGCGTTCATGGGCGAATGCTCCAAATTCGCGGACATGGCCGCAGGTTTCGAAAACGAGTTCTGAAACAAGTTCTGTCATAGTGGGTATGCCCACAAAAAAAGAAAGGAAAAGTCAATGCCAACAACATTGATAATCGTCGCGGCAGTGGCGATACTCATCATCCTGCTCGCAACCGCAAGCTACAAGGTCTGCCCCGCCGACCGGGTAATGGTCATCACCGGGCCGGGTGGATGACGCTTCGTCTCCGGCGGAAGCGCGTTCATCATACCCTTCATCATGCGCGTGGACTGGCTCTCCCTCGGAGCGGTGCAGTCGCTCCTGAGAACCGACACGCCGATTCCGACGAAGGACGCAATCCTCATCGACGTGAACGCCGTCGCGAACTTCCAGATAGCGTCCGAGACCATGACCGTGGACGAGAACGGTAAACAGGTGAAGGCGTTGGAGAACGCCGCCAAGAACTATCTGAACCAGTCCAAGGAGCGAATGGAGAAGGACGTGACGCAGGTGCTCTTGGGCAAGCTGCGCGAGGTCATCGGCAAGACCGAGTTGAAGGAGCTCATGGAGAACAGGGACACGTTCGCCGCGACCGTGGCCGAATCCGCCCGCGTGGATATGGAACGGCTTGGCCTTCAATTGACCACGTTCAACATTCAAGACTTCACCGACCGTCAGAACGTCATCGCCAACATGGGCGCTGAAATGGCCGCCGAAATCAGCCGGAATGCGAAGCTCGCGTCCATCAACGCGGAACAGGATGTGGCCGTCCGTCAGAACCAGCTCGACCTGAAACGAGCCGAACTCCAATCCATCTCCGACAAGGCGCAGGCCGAGGCCGACGCGGTGAAGGGCATCACCGCCGCCGAACAGTCCAAAACTCTCAAAGTCAAGGAGCAAGAGGCTGAAATCGCCGCCGCCGAAAAGAAGGCAGTCCTCGAACAGAAGAACGCCGAAATCGAAGAGCAAAAACTGAACGCGACCATCCGCAAGAAGGCCGACGCCGACCGTTACGCCGCCGAACAGCAGGCCGACGCGCAAATGTACACAACCCAAAAACACGCCGACGCGGAACTGTACCTACGCCAGCAGGAGGCTCAGGCCATCCAATCCACAGCCGACGCGGACGCACACGCGACCGAAGTCAAAGGCAAGGCTGAAGGCTCCGCCGCACAGGCCAAGGGCGTGGGCGAGGCGGAGGCAATCCGCGCCCAAGGCCGAGCCTACAATGCGATGAACAACACGTACATCCTCGCCCAACAGTACATTCAGATTCTCCCCGACATGGTTCGAGCCGCCGCCGAACCGCTCACCAAGGTTGACCACATCACCATGTACGGCGACGGAAACAGCACGAAGCTCGTGGGCGACACGGTGAACAGTGTGAGCCAGTTGAGTGAGGGATTGTCGCAATCCTTGGGCATCGATTTGAAAGCCTTGCTGAACAGTATGGTGGCCGGTCATGCCGCCGGTTCCGCATTGAGTGAGAAAGGTTCCGAACAGTCCGGAAACTAGCCTGTTCAGGGGCATGTTGGAGGGGTATGGGAAGCCATGCCCTCCTTATTTTAAGGGCTGAAAGCATTCTTTCAAGGTTTTTAATGAGGGTGCGTGCGGTATATTAGGAATGTAATCCGATATTGACCCCGTTCGATGAATGAACGTGCGCCGGGTCTAGTAAGGAAAGGAAAACAAAGGTGAAAACCAAAAACCTGTTGAAGGCAACGGTCGCCACGCTTGTGGCCGGTGCCATGGGTTTGGCTGGAGTCGGCTCCGCCATGGCGGCTGATACTCGTGTTGACGCATCCAAGTTTGATGCGGCTGCTCGTCAGACGTTGACCGTCGCTGCTAATGGTGATATTAGCAATCGCACGTTGAAGGCTGTGCCGCTCGCCTACTATTCGTATGCGCAGACTGATGGTACTAATATTACCGGCTTTGACCTGATTGACGCGGGCAAGGCTTCTGCTATTGCTGACGCATTGACTAAAGCCAGTATTGACACTAAGTCCAAGAAAGACCAGACTGCCGGATACGACTATAATGCGTCCAATCCGATGGTGTGGGTCGTGCAGAATCTCCTTGATTCCGAGAACAGTCCGTGGGCTGGCAAGCTTCGTGACTTCATCGACCAGTTGAAGAACGAGGCCGCTGTCATCGGCGACAAGGGCACCGCGTTCGCCAAGGGCGCCGACGCCAAGCATATGACCGCTTCTGTCCGTCCGGGCGTGTACGCGGTCGTGGACACCACCAAGACCGGTCAGGCGTCCATCGTCATGTTCAACGGCACCGGCATCGATGGCAAGACCACGTTGAAGAACGGCGCCAAGACCTACACGCTGGGCACCGTGGACTATAAGGTACACGGCACCACCGTCACGAAGAAGATTACCGCCGCCGAAAACGGCACCGTCGAAAACAGTGGCGCGACCGCCGAAACCGCTATCGGCAAGAAGGTCAGCTTCGAAATGACCAGCAAAGTGCCGAACTGGACTGGCTACGACAAGTACTATTACGCCATCAACGATACGTATTCCAAGGGCCTGACTTATGACGCGGCCAAGGACAACATGGTCGTGACCGTGGACGGTAAGACCCTCATCCGCGACACCGATTACAAGGTCACTACTGAGGATGGCAAGTTCCACATCATCTTCGCTCCGACCACCGGTGACTCCACCACCACATCCGACATTGTGGCGATGAAAGCCAAGTTCCCGGTCGATGCCGCCGTTGACGTCAAGTACGGCATGTACGTGAACAAGAACGCCGTCTCCGGAACCGCCGACGCCAACACCAACGAGGTCGAATACTCGCATAATCCGAACACCGTCACCGACCATGAGACCACCCCGGGCCAGACCGACAAGGTGTACGTCGGCAAGTTCACCCTCACCAAGCACGACACGAACAACGCTCCGCTCGCCGGAGCCGAGTTCAAGGTGTACGAGGGCGACCAGACCACCACCCCGGTCAGGTTCGTCAAGTCCTCCGACGGCCTGACCTACCGCAAGGCCGACCTGACCGAGAGCACCGGCACCACCGACACCGTCACCAGCGTCGCTACTAGCAATGGCGTGCTCACGCTGACCGGCCTCGACGGCAAGTACACGGTCAAGGAGACAAAGAGTCCGTTCAACGGCTCCATCCTGCCGCAGTTCACCCTGACCATCAAGGTGAACCAGTCGAACGGCTCCTACATGCTCAGCCAGTTCGATAAGGACGCCAACAATCTGGCTTCCGAGAACGTTGACAAGATGGGTGTGACCGTCATCAACGCCCGCAACATCGCTGACATGCCGAAGACCGGTGCGGTCTGGCTGTCCATCTTCGGCGTGATGACCGTCCTGTTGGCTGGCGCTTCCGCCCTGCTGCTTCGTCGCAAGGCGTGAGATTGGAAGATTGGAATACTGCCGTATGAGAAAACTTTTCTGACCGTTTGACGGTTGGAAAAGCATGAAATGTTCCGCTTGGCGTGTCGGGAACCCAAATATCGACACGCCACCTTTTAGATTCTTTATAACCGCATGGGAGGGGTTTTGGGAAAACATACGGCGAAACCGAAAGGCTTGGGAAATCGAGCCATAGCGGGACTTCTCTGCCTAATCCTATCCGCCCTGTCCGGAACCATCCCATTCATTCTCATGATTTCGAACAGCAGCCAATCCAACCGGTTGACCGACTCCCACGCGCAAGCCGTGGAAAACACTGACGTGAAACGAATCGCCCAAGAGTATGCGGACGCGCAAGCCTACAATCAACGCCTATACGAGGAAGGCCAGCCCATTCTTGGTGAGGCGGAAGACCCTTGGACAGGCGTCAACAAGTCCGAAACGGACAACACGTATCGGAAGCAACTATCCACCCCCAAGGATGGGGTCATGGCCACCATCAAATATCCACGCTTGGGCATCAACCTGCCCATCCGGCATGGCACGTCGCAAAACGTGTTGGCCGCTGGAGCCGGACACTTATATGGTTCCAGTCTCCCCGTCGGCGGCAAGAACACGCATACTGTCATATCCGCGCACACGGGTTTGGCAGACCAGCTCATGTTCGACAAGCTACGAGGCTTCGGCAGTGAAGCCAAAAAAAGTGACGTCTTCTATCTGATAACCGCCGGACATACGCTCGCCTACAAGGTCACAAGCATTGATGTGGTAGACCCATCCGATTTCACCAAACTGAAAATCGTCGCCGGAAAAGACCTCGCCACACTCCTAACCTGCACGCCATACGGCATCAACAACAAGCGACTCCTAGTGACCGGCACGCGCACCAGCATGCCGCACCCCGCACCCAGACCCGAAAACGCGCCGAAAGACCACACGAACCAATGGCTCATACTGTACGTCGGCGGCTTCTGGCTTGCGGTAATCATCATCACCATTCTCATCATCCGTAGAAAAACCACGCAAAGAAGGAACACTAATGGGTATTCTCAAAAAGCATGTGGCACATCCGGTAGCATTATTGGCCGCAATCGCCACACTGTCATCCGGCCTGATATGCATGACCAATCCGGTAGCCTCTCCGAAAGCGCATGCGGACGAGTTGAAACCCGCATATGCTACTGCGAAAATCGTTAAGAAAGCCGACGGTACGGGGCATGGCACGAGTTCGCAAACGTTCGTGAATTCGAAGAACGGGTTCGCCACGGGCGATGATTCCCCTACCGATGGCGTGGTCGCATCCGGTGATACGGTCGAATATTCTCTCACGTTGAACTTCAACGCGGCGGGCAAGCGTACCATCAACGTGAAGTTCGACTTGGATGACGCGCCGTATTTGCAGACTGCTGACGGTGGTGGCTTCTGCCAGCCGGGACAACTCGTCACCGCGAAGAAAAACAGTGACGGCTCCTGCTCCTACACGGTTCCAGCCGGTGGCGTGGAAACCATGACCCAAACCTTCTATCTGAAAGCAAAAGACACGGGAGGCTTGGTCAAGCCGGGTCAGATTCCGAAAATCGTCGTCGCCCGCGAAGGTGGAACGTCAACCACGTATCGTACGGATGAGCTGACTGTAGTATCCGCTCCGGCGGCTGACTTGGTCATTGACAATGGCGGCAATCCGGTGAAAGGCCAATACTCGTATGAGCATCGTACTTATTGGAGTCAGAACACCGATGCGACCGGTGATTTCACTATTCGTACCGACGCGTTGACCTATCCGGGTTATTCGTCCACGAAGGGCGCGTCCACCAGCATCGATTGGACTACCAAAGTGGATATTTCCGACTTCCCGCAGGGCACCGTGTGGACTGTAGGCGGTCAGCGGATTACCCGTAACAGTGATAAAGAACAGTATTTGACCGTATCCAGTGGCAAAAACGGTACGGCGGCGACAATCAGCTACAGGATTCCCGCCGGAACCGACGCGCTCAAAAACATGAAAGAAGGAGACGTCAAATATTACGATGTCCACCTTGTTCCCGACGAAACCGTGTTCAGCGTCAAAGACGATAACGGCAACGCACTGTTGAACATGGGCAAGGGCGGCGAACCCGGCTGGAACATTGGACGGGACAAGAGCACCTACAACAAGGATACGGGTGCCCGCGTCGGCTACCCGTACGCGAACAATGACTGGTCACGAGCCATCATCCAACGGCTCAAGCCGACTCCAGCTGGCAAGATTCCACTGTTCGGCAAAGGACTGCAACGTCCTAACACTGCGTCCAAGACCATGTTCGACAAGGAGAATCTGACGTTCGACGCCGCCGAAGGCAAAGCCGACATCTACCATTACTATTCCGACGGTTCCGGCGACACCGTGTCCCGTGGAACGCAAGTCAAAACCATTTTGGAAATGTATGCGGCGAACGTTACTGCGGACAAGCTTAAAAACACTACGCCGACCATGCAGGATGAGTGGGATAATACGCGCATGCGGTGGGATGGAAGCTTGGAAGTCACCCAGAACGGTGCTCCGGTTTCCGACTACAAAGTTCAATGGGCTGATAGCAAAGACAATTGGCATGACGGGGAACCATCCGACACGGACGCTCCGAACGTCAAGAAGATTCGGGTGACGTTCAACCCCGACACGTTGACTTTAGGAAAGGGTGCGCCGAACGTTCAGGTCACGTTCAACACGCTCGCCATAGCCGACGTGTCCAAAGGCAATGTGGAAGCTTTGGATACGCTGACCGCATGGCTTACCGAAGACGATAAGGCGAGCGTCACCAATTGGGTGTGGATTGCCAAGCCGGTAGACCCGACCACCAGTATCGACATCAGTCTGAAAGCCTACGATGGTGAAGGCAATCAAGTGTATGCGAACAACAGTTCCAATCACCCGTCCGGAAGCGCAGTCGATTTGACTCCCGGCATGCGAGTGGATTATACGGTCACGGAACAGTTGCGCACCATTCTCCTGTCCAATACAAGCATGACGCCGACCATCACGGTGCCGAAACCGAAAGGCTTGTACAATCCGACCTGTGATGATTCGTTCTGGCAGATGAAAGTGGACGGGAATAATCTCGTGTTCACGCCACGTTCTGGCAAAGTCACGCCGGAAGTAGACCGTATGGGGTCGGCCACTTTGCCTGACCTGCATTTCAGTGGCATCGTATCCAATCTCGCCACCGGGACTGTGACCGCCAGTGCGAATATGAGCGTGGACGTTGACGAGAACGGCGCATTGCAAGCCCAAACCATCAAAAGCAATACGCCCAGCGTCCCATTCCCCGTCTCCAATGCGGAAACCAACAGTGGCATCATGCGTGTGAAGACCACGAAGGCTGAAATCGGTGACCCGCTTACTTGGGAGTTCAACGTGTACGGCAAGGGCGGCGGTCACACCGGCACCATGGATAGCATGCTACTGCTTCCTGCGAATGGTGATGAGAAGTACGTGCAGGACAAGCTGGTCGAATATGAGCGTGGATACAGCAACTATCATGGCTCCTACGAACTGACCCAGCCCGTCACGGTCAATATGGACAATTCGACCAGTACGACCGTCTACTATTCAACCACCACCGGAAAGAAGTCGGATAATCCAGCTGACTACGAGTGGAAGACATGGGATGAATTGTCCGCCATCGAGAAGAAGAACATCACCGCCATCCGACTGACCAGCACTGTCGTCGCGTCTGACGATAAACTGTCCTATTCGGCGGTGAACGGCACCATCACGCTCATCCCATCCGACAATGTGAAAGACGACAAGTACACGCTGTGGCTTGGCCGCAACTATTATTCCGACGCTTCCGACAAACCGGCGGGCAACCAGCCGTGGCCTGACGTGGCGAAGATAGTGTCCGGTAGTATCAGCGGTACCGTCTGGTGGGATAAGGATGAGAACACGCTCATCGGAGACGGTGAGGAACGTATCGAAGGAGTGGAAGTCACCCTCGGCAAGCAGGATTCAAGCGGCGGCTGGCAGACCGTCAAAACGGTGAAGACCGACAAGGACGGCCATTACGAGTTCGACCTGCTCCACTCCGGCACCTACCGCACTTCGGTGAAACGCAACACTGGCACCAGTACGGGTGATGGCGTGCAGACGCAGGTCAAAACCTACTACAACAAGCTTGAAAACGTGACGAACACGCGCAGCTGGTCGAACAAAATCAAATCCAACGCGAAAGACACGTCCGACGACATCCACCTAGGCATCGGCGCAGACCAGAAGAACGTGGACTACGGTTACGCCAAGCCAGACCCGAAAGCCACCGTGGACAAAACCGTCACCGGCACCAGTTGCACTGATACGAAATGCGTCATCAACTGGGATGTCAAAGTACAGAATTCTGGCACTAGTCGTTTTGACACGTCCAGTGTCGTTTCTGACCGTATGAGCGCTGATGTGCATGATGTTTCCGCTACCGCCGGTACGGTTTCCATCGAGTCTGGTGGCGCGAAACAGGTTGCTACGAGTGGCGACCATAAGTTCGTGCTCACCAATGAGGGCTTGTTGTATGCGTGGGGGAACAACCAGTATGGTCAGCTTGGTTTCAAGCCTGACACGACGAATTCTGCCACTCCAATGAACGTAAACAAGCCGACCATCATCAACGGTAGTTGGCTGAAAGTCGCCGCCGGAGGCAAACACTCCGCCGCCATCAGCACGGACGGCCACCTGTACACGACCGGTTGGAATGGTAGCGGCCAATTGGGTACGGGTGATACGGACAATCGTGACCAGTGGACGGAAGTCGCTTCAGATAAGACATTCATTGACGTGGCATGCGGCAACCAGTTCACCGTCGCCATCGCAAGCGACGGCACTTTGTGGGGTGTTGGAAACGCTGTAAGCTATCAGAACTATGCGACTTGGACGCAAATCGGTTCTGATGTCAAGTTCACTCAACTCAGTGCAAGCATGGACGGTTTCATCGCATTGAACACATCCGGCAGATACCTGTACTACGGTACAGATGTTCGGGGGCAGGGCGCTGGCGGTTATACGCAAGTCGCCGCCGCGTTCGGTCGAATGTATGCGTTGAAAAATGATGGGACGGTGATTCAGGTTGCCACAACCTATGATGACTCTTATTCGCCTAACTTGTCCGGTTTGAAGGACATTGTGAAAATCAGCGGCGGATACAATACCTTGTACGCCATCGACAAGAACCAGCACTTGTGGTCTATGGGTTGGAATGGTGACGGCCAGTTGGCTAACGGTCAGACCGGTAGTGGCACGTATTGGACGGACGGTTGGACGAGTGACAATAAGGATATTGTCAACACTCCGTTCGATACGAACATTATTGCATCCGACGTGGCGGGTGGCGACCGTGACGTGCTCATTCTTAGCAAGCAGGTCATGATTGCGGGCTCCGACCCGTATGGTGACGGTAAGACGGGTGGCGCGCGTTCCACCGGTTTGAAAGGCATGGCCGTATCGTCCGACCCAACCGCCGTACCTGTCGAACCATCGAGCGAAACCACTGAGAACGAGTTGACTACCCGCACATACAATCTGCCATACAGCATTAAGCCGGGCGGCTATGTCATCTACCATTTCACCGGCACCGTTGACCGTGATATTACGGATACGACAAAGTGGGAACTGTCCGATATTGACAAGTGGGTGAAAGAGCATACGAAGACCATTCTCAACCAAGCATGGTTCGACTCCGAACACACACCATACTCGGGCACGCCACACGCAAGCGGCAAAACCAAGCCGAACACTCCGGACGCTACGAAACTGGATGCCAACACGAATGATGTGACCGGCAATCCGACCTGCCGCACCGACACGGACTATACGGAGGAAGGACGTCAACACTGGTTCAGCACGTCCGATGAGGACTCCTGCGACCAAGTCGGCACCATCATCACCCCAACCACAACCGCGAAGAACCTCGGTTCCATCAGCGGCCTATATTGGGACGACACGAACAAGAACGGCATCCAAGATGAAGGTGAGAACACGCATTTCGCCGGTCAGACGGTCATTCTGACTGACGAGAACGGCAAACAGTTGGCAACCACCAAGACCGACGAGGATGGCAAGTACATTTTCGAACGTCTGGACGCGAACGGCAACAAATACCGTATCCAATTCACCAAAGTGAACCACCGGGACTTCACCACGCCGGATGCGGGAGACAAGACCCCTGCGACGGATGGAAGCTCCACTGATTCGGACGCTTACACGGACGAAGACAACAAGCTGACCATCACCCTCACCCAAGATGCTCCAACCAAGGAGCATGTGGATGCGGGTGTCCTGCCTGAAACATGGTTGGCGACCATGCCGCACACAGGCATGGGATTGCTGTTGCCGCTCCTCATGCTCGTCAGCATCAGCGGACTCGTCACGGCAATCATCCTCCTACGAAAGAAGGAAGAACAGTGAAAGGAACAAGAATGGGCAAACACGCCACCCAATCACACGGGAGCCGTCACATGGTTCGGCGGCTCCTCGCCACCCTCGCCATCATGAGCGCGGTCTGCGGCGGCTTCCTCACCGGTAGTGCAATAGCCGCCGAACCAGCCAAATGCAATACTGGCGTGGACAAGGTTTGCTACGCGGGCTATAACGCGGCGGGATTGAAACAGATTGCCGACGATTTAAGCGAGAAAGGCAAAGGAAGCACATACTATGCCGCAATGGAAAAGAACCTGACCGACGGGGTCAAAGGCACGCTCACCCTATCGGACGGCTCGAACCTCCCATTCCGACTCATCGGCATCCTCCACGACGACAAAGCCGACGGAAGTGGACGAAAAGCAGGATTGACGTTCATGGCTTGGAACGCGTTACCGAAAGCGTATGCCATGAACAATAGTCACACCAATAATGGCGGCTGGCGTGACAGTCTTCTCCGCAATCAGATGAACAATGGTGAAATCTGGAACCAATTCCCAACCGACTTCCAAAACAACGTCACAACCGTGCTGAAACAAACCAACAACATGGCCTACGGAAGCACAGTCGGTTCAAGCGCGTCAGCCACGGCAGACAAAGTATGGCTCGTCTCCTACCGTGAACTCGTACCAACCTTATACGATGGTTGGAAGACCTCTGGTGGTTTCCAAGCGTTGAATCAGGAGGGAAGCCAATACGAGTATTTCCACGGTAAGGTGACAAATAACTGGTCGGGTAATAGCATTCTCTCCGGCATCTACAAGACCGTTTCCGGTTCCACTCCTCTTGGTGCTTACGTCAACTATTGGTGGGAGCGTTCGCCCGACCCGAACAGCGGCAGCTTTTTCCTCCAAGTGTACTCGGACGGCGGCCCCAGCTACTACTACGGTGCCAGCTATCGCTACTCCGTTGTCCCCGCTTTCTCCTTCTAATCCCCAATCCTTGGGTGGTGGGGTTCATCCCCACCACCCCTCCAAACTCAAATCTCACACAAAAGGAGTCCTATGACGGTTCCCGCAAGCAAACGTACAAAAGCCAAAAGCGAATATGCGAATCAGGCCAGAATCGTGCTCTTGGCTACCAGAAATCTGTTCCGCAAATGGCCTAAAAGCCGTAACTGCATTGAAACCGTGCATGTCATGCATATCGCCTACGAAATGTACTCCTCCGCCTACAGTGCCGACATCATTTATGCAAGCACTGTAGAAGAGCATGAGATGAAACTGCAACTGTTGTGCAAGGCCCAAGGCATGCTGAACTCACTCTCCGGTCTTGTGGACGATTGGATGGAGTTTCCTCCACGGGAAAAAGACTTGGAAGCCTACAGGAAATATCCGGAAGGCGACCCCAGATACAATCCCGTCGTCAAGGAGAAGAAATTCGTGAACTATGCGGGAACCCTCTACAAGGCGATGGGCGTGTTCACCGGAGCCGTCAAGTATGAGCGAGACCAGTTGAAGAAAGCTAAAAACGCCGAGTCGAAAACGAACACTATAATGGATACTCGGGCGCAAGCCTAAAATATAATTGAACAAAATCGGCCATATCCAAACTATGGTGACACCGTTTCCGGTTCCACTCCTCTTGGTGCTAACAACAACAATTGGTGGGAGCGTTCGCCCGACCCGAACAACAACAACAATTTCCTCCAAGTGAACTCGAACGGCGACCCCAGCTACAACAACAATGCCAACAATCGCTACTCCGTTGTCCCCGATTCCTCTTACCAAAAACTAACATCAGATAGGCCAGTAGCCCAATGGGTGAAAGCCTCCCGAAGGGGAAGGGGATATGGTCGAATGCGCGGCCCCTCGAAAAATGGGTTGCGTGTGAAATAGGTTGAGGGAGATATTAAGACTGTCGGAAACGACGGATACTCGCCCCTTAAGCTGGGCGTCCAACATCATTGCATGTCTTGGGTTGTTGCCGACGACCTGCCCTCAACCATTCTTTTCTCTTTCCCTAGTGAAGGAAGCATTAAAATCGTGAATGCGAGTCAAAGACGTAGAAGACGCCAACGCAGACTGCAACAACGCTCGGATGATAAGTACAGGAAGCTCCACCGTTACATCGACTTCCAACAAACATTCGGATTCGACGCGCTCTACCAAGCCGCAAGAAAATGCAAACGCGGCGTCACATGGAAAAACACAGTGTTGAACTTCGACAATAGGCGTGCCGTCAACTGTTGGAAACTCGCCCAAGAATTAGAGGACGGCACATACAAGAAGAGAGCGCCAATCCGATTCGACATTTCCGAACGAGGCAAACTCCGCCACATCAGCGCGGTATCCTTCCGAGACCGGGTGGTGCAACGCGCCTTATGCGACAACAGTCTCGTCCCCATCGTGGAAAGCCAACTGATATACGATAATGCGGCAAGCCTACCGAAACGTGGAACATCGTTCGCCCGAAAACGGTTCGAACTACACTATAAGCGGGCTTTGGGCAAATGGGAGCATCCGTATGCTGTCATCTTCGACTGTGCCAACTATTTCGGAAGTATCAGCTCCCAACGAGCGTTCGATATGATTTCCACCCTGTACCGGAGCATCGCCCGCACCGGACGGGAGAAGCAGGATGTGGAACGGATTCTAACCGTATTGAGAATCTTCGTATTGGACGAACCTCACTTGGGTTTAGGCAATCAGACAAGCCAAACCATGGCTATCTGGTATTTGAACAAGGTTGACCACTGGTGCATGTCGCAAGGATTCTACGGACGGTATATGGATGATGCCTACTGTTTCTGCAAGAATCGTGAACAGGCCGAACGTGTGCTGGCCGGTTACGAGCGGCATGTCAATCAATTGGGATTGCGGTTGAACAAGCGCAAGACCCGCATAGTGGACTGTCGCACCGGTCAACTCACATTCCTGAAACGCGTATACAGCGTACAGGATGACGGCAGTATTCTTATCCGCATGCACCATAAGGCGTTGCGTGCAAGCCGACGGCATGCGCGTAACCTTATCCGCTCATATGATGGCGTGCATGTGGGATTGCGGACAGTTCAGGATTCTTGGACGAGCCATGAGAGCACACTGTCGGGTCTAACTCACCGTCGTGGACTGTGCGCTCGGGAGAAAGCGTGGTATCGGAGGCATTGTGAAATGCGGAAGCTGGCTTTTCACCCGTGATTTCCGGACTTTCCAGATTGGTGGAGGGGTGTAATCTGCTGGAAGCGGTGGCGCAGAATCTTCCGCTTCCTCAATCGTTTGGATGAGATTTCGTGAGGCTTGGATTGTATCGTATTTCACTCGGCATGCTTGTCGGCTAGTTTTTCTTCCCAGCTTGGTGTTACACTGGGTTTACTTGCATTTCCTTCCTCGGGACTTCGCCCATGTGGGGCTTTAGAGGTTATCAGCGCATTGGTCAGAGTATGCCGTTTGAGTGAAAGGAAACTGTCATGGCAGGTTTTGATGATATTACGGTCACTCGCAGTGATGTCCGTTTGAAGGTTAAGGCTCCGTATAATCCGTTGTTCGCACGTCGCTCCCGCGCGTTGGGTGGAACGTTTGATGACAAGTTGAAGACTTGGACGTTCGATATGCGTGTGGAAAGGCTGGTGTTCGAAGCTTTAGACAAATATTTCTGGTGGCATAAGGGCGTGGACGCTGAAAAGCGTGTCACAGTCACCATCGACCCCTACGACTACTTGTACGCGTACTCCAAGCAGGATAGCGACATTATCTGGTTCGCTGGTCGAATCCTAGTCGAAAAATATCAGCCCGACCGTCCACCGCGCATGATGCCGAATGTGGCTCTCGTGGATGGCATGTGGCCTAAAACCGGCTTGTATACGGGGTTGAATCTCAGTCCCGACAAACTCCGATTATTGGTATGGGATGTTCCCACCAGTTTTCTGGAACGACTGTCGTCCGGCAAGTATGAGTTGTCTGAGCCGGATGGTGACACGTTGACTGCGGTTGACGTTCGTATTCAGGCTGTGGAGGAACGGTTAGGCCGGTTGAGGGAACTCCGAACCCGACTCGCCTCTAATAGTGAGGATGGTGAATGATGCTCTCCGTGCCGATTAATGGTCAAGTCCAGTCGCGTCTCATTCCGCCCACGTTCGTGGAAGACAACATCAGCGACATGTTCAAGGCTGTGGACGCCGGACACAATATCGTCGTGACGGCAGTGGACGAGTACGGTAATCGAACCAGTATTACCACGCCGGATAATGTGAATCATGACATGCTGGGGCGTCCTCTCGAATTCGCGTCCCATCCCGTACTGATGCGGAATGTGCGCCGTTGGATGGTTTGGCTGTTGCAAGCGCAATACTGCAAGGATTACAAGTGGGATACGAACAGGCTTGGAGGTTGGATGGAAGTGTTGGGTTTACCAGCCGACCTTGATATTCCCGTAACGGAGGAACATTTACGCGTGTTGAAGCCTGTGTTTAACAAGGATGATGCCGACCCGTATCGGCTTGTCGCACGATACGACAAGCAACATTATGCTTCATGCACCCTCAGCACTCTCATACGGTTAGCCGAACAAACCACGCCGAACTATGCCCTGAACAATCCCGCCCGCTGGTGTCAAACCGACCGATACCGCAAACTCAGCATCCAACCCAATCCGAAAGAAAACTGGGACGGAATGGACAGGGTACGCGACTGTTGGAGCGGATGCGAATGGGCATACCCCGCATTGGAACGCTACTATAATCCGATTCGACTATTACGCGACGAATACCGGCGGGGAGGACTACCTGAAACCTTCCACTATCCAATACACACGACAAGAGGAGAATACCGGTTGGCGAAAGGACAAATCAGCCCCCACGCAACAATCCTCCTCAACGGCAAGCCGGTAGGACTCATGTTCAGCGACGATTGCGAGGAACCATTCACCGACCGGATACCACCCGAATGGTGCGCCACACCCTTACCGGAAAACTATAAGACCACGCCACTCAACCGAAACATTCCCGTAAACGGCGAATTCAAACCATCATTCCAGCAAGCCATGCTGGGATTCGTGGAATGGTATGAGAAAACGCACAAGGGATAGCAAAAAGAAAAGCCCCTCGACTGAGGGGCTTTTTCAGTAAATGTCACATGGTGTCGGGATTGAATTCTTCCAGCTTGTCCATGCAAACCGCCCAGAACAACAAAACCTAGTTCTCCGAGCGTTCGCTGATATTCTCCCGCATCTGCAAATAAGCCCCATGCTCACGCAAGTAATCCCGCAAATACGGCATTTTGAAAGCGACTTCACCGTAACCGACCGGCTCAATCAAATCGTTCTCAATCAGCTTGGTTCTATACACGTTGGCGAACTGTGGCGAACGGTTCAACCGACGGGCGATTTCACCTGTATTCGACACCGTATCATCCACCGACATGGCAAGTAGATAGTTCACCGCATGGGATGGCAAGCCATGCAATGCTGGGGCGTGAACCATATCCCCTAGTTTGGCTTGGGCTTTTTCGATACCCTTGACCGCGTCCTCCTCGGTCACTTGATTCACATGACCGTTGGTTTCGGACATCCGCCAAGCCCAATAGCCCACCAGCTGAATCATGAACGGATAACCGTGAGTGGCGTTGGTCAACCGTATCAGCGTTTCCATTCCGGCTTTCTTCTCGCCGCTGAAGGATTCCTCGAACGCCTTCAATACCTTTTCCGTGGGGACAGACCCCAAATGGTATCGTTCCGCCCGTTGCAGGAAAGTGATGGCATTGTCGGACAGCACGTCGTTCACTGCGGACGGCAGTCCGGCGAAAACGAACGCGATGTTCCGTCCTTCCCGGATGAGATGCTGCACTGCGGTGGACAGTGCTCTGATTTCGTCCATGGAACCGGACTGCACCTCATCCAATGTGATGAGGATTCCTTGTTTGGTCTCGTTCATTTTGTCCAATCGTTTTCCGACCGCTTGGCGGAGTGTCAGGGAACGTTCCTCATTATGTTCGAGTTCGATTCTCCCTAAGCTCAGTTCAAGATTCCCGACGTCCCCTTTCAATCCTACTTTGGGCATGTCGTATGCGGATATGCGGGTGGTGTCCTTGCCGGTGAGCGCGTCCACGAGTCTTCGGGTGAAGCCTTTGTCGGCGCTTTCGTTGTAGATTTGCCAACCTTGTTTTTGGGCGTGCTCTCCCAGTGTGTTCAGCATGACTGTTTTGCCGACTCCTCTGGCTCCTGTGAGGAACATCAGCCGTCCGGGGCTTCCCACACCGTCTTTCAGCGCATAGTCGAAGTCTTCGATGATTTCTTCTCGTCCGACGAGTATCGGTGGGATACGTCCGGCGGTTGGTTTGAATGGGTTGGTCATGTCTGTTTCCTTGATTTTATAATAATTATAATAAGTATAATACTTTAAAAAAGCATGTACCAAGAGGTTAAGTTCGATAATGGGCGAGCTTTGTCGAGAGTAGAGGTTGACGACCTAAACGGAAGTGGTTTAAAATAGATTCTTGTTTGAGATAAGGTCACTTTTCTAAAAGGCACTGAGGGACGGTTCCCGTTTCGGTTTCCGTTCCTCTTTTTTGTGTTGTTTTCATACTTGAGGTATACTGGAATTGTTCACACAGGAAAAGTCGAAAAACCAAGGAGCAAAAAATGAGCAACATCGACAGCATCATCGAACGCATCAACAACCTCATGGCAATAGCCGAAAACGAAGCATCCAGCGACAATGAGGCGCAAATGGCGTTCGAGCGGGCACAGAAACTCATTAACGAATATCGTATCGAAGACTGGAAACGCGACCGCACCCGCATGAACAAGCCAATCATCGAACGTGGCGTGAACGTAAGCAAAACCACCATCTACCATCAGCAAGGCTACCTTGCGACCATCATCGCCCAAGCTAACGAATGCCGCGCCTACCTTCACGAAAGCCGGTGTGGCGGAAGGATTGAGGAACGTGCCGTCATGTTCGTAGGCGAGGAGGACGATGTGAACGCCGCAGTCCTTCTCTTCCAAAGCATCGACCTATACTGCTCAGTCCACGCCCGCACTAGCTACGCGGACATGATTGACCAGCACGCCAAAGCGTACTATGAGGACAACAAGGAATACGTCGAAACGCATTACGGACGTGAATCCTATCCGACGCTGACGGAATGCAAACAGTACATGCGTCGTGATTATCCACGCGCCAAGTTCTACTATGGTTATCGCGGTGGATTCAACGAACGTTTGAGCGAACGTTTCGAGGAGCTTCGCAAGCAGAGTCTCGCCATTCCTTCCGGTCGTGAGCTGGTGTCATGCAAGAGTCAGCGTCTGAACGAGTATTTTGACAAGCTTGAGCTGGTGTCGGGTCGTGCTACCACTGCTCGTGGTAGCAAGGATGGTTTTGCCCGTGGTGTGAGTGACGCGAACAATGTGGGTTTGGGTTTGTCTGAAATGGGTGTTTCGTCCCACGCTTTGCTGAATGCCTGACTTTTCAGCCCGCTTCCTTGTTTTGGGGAGTGGGCTGTTTTTGTTTTTCCACCAGATATAGTATACTGGGATTGTTCACACAAAAACTTGGTCTACAAAAGGAGCAACCCATGAACACCTACTACGCCGCCATAGTCAACCACCCCAACCAGAAGCTCGACCCCGACAACAACATTCCACTAATCCAGATTTTCCACAGCGCCACCGAACGCAATAACTGGGTGAAAGCTTACGCCGATAATCCCCACGTGAAGACCATCGACTCGAAACAGGCGATTCGTTGGCTCCGCTTCACCTACCGCCAGTATCGAAACCAGAAGATTCCCTCCCGCATGAGCAGAGACGGCGTGGTCACGAAGTTCCTCCGCACCTGCTCGTTCCAACCCCTACTCCACACGAAGAGAATCAGCCTTACGCCGGAAGAGGTCATCAAGCATCTCTCCGACCCCGAAGACCATGTGCTGAGGAAAATCGGATACACTCGCTGAAAGGACAAAAAATGAGTGAAACTATCGAAGACGCCAAGACCGAACCCCGTCCGACTTGGACGAAGCTAAAGGACGGTTGGAAAGTCCGAATCCCGAAAGAGTGGTGGGACAATTGGAGCGAGGCTGGTGAAACCGACGAGTTCCCGGTATTCAAAGCCAATGGCGAGGTGTCTCACGTGAACATCGTCAAGGTCAGCAAGCCGTTCGTGTTGGACGGTGTGGAATACGTCATAGGCACGCCAAGGAAGGAAACCTACCGTCGTGGGTCTGCCCTCTCCCGCACTTCCAATACCGCTCGTAAGCGCAGTGGCATTCGTTGTGAGGAGTGCGGCTCCACCAAGGGCGTGCATCTGACAAGGGACATTAACGGCATCGGTTGCCTGTTATGCTCTCTTTGCGATGATGGTTCCGCGAGCGTCTGCTGATTGGGTTTGCGGGGATATGGTCTTGTTGCTGTAGTTCCCGCTTTTTGTTTTGTAGCGTGTTTTGTCCAAGCAAATTGTATACTGGAATTGTTCACACAAACAGGAAACCAAAAGGAGAAAAAATGCATATCAAGGATGTTCTGCTCATGACGCTTGCCACCATCGCTTTCGGTGGGATGGCAACCGCAATCGTGTTCGGCATCTACTCGTTCGGCACTTGGCTGTTCACGTTTGACCGCACGTTCGGCGTCGTGTCGGTCTGCGCCCTCATAGTCGCGTTGCTGGTCGTCGCGGTCAAGATTCGATTGAGCATGAATCGATAGTTTTGGTTTGTGGCCCCGTCGTTTTGGCGGGGCTTTTTGTGTGGACGTGTCTTGTTTTGTATATTTATCCAAACGTGCTATACTGGAAATGTCCACATAAAACAGGCGGAGCCAACCAAGGAGAACAAATGAACGACACCAAAACCTACTACCAGCCAATCTTCCACGACAACGGCACCATCAGCGTAGTCGCCGGAGACAACACCTACGACCACACCTACGCGGACAAGCCCATGAACGAAGCTATCGTGGAAACCTCCCACCACAAGCCCAATCCAATCAACTGGAAGCACGTCGTATCCAACTGCGACGAACGTTGGAACCTCATCAAAGGCAACGTGTGCTTGGCTGTCCTGAGTGGCAATTGGGACGTTTTCGAGAACCGTCACGAAAACAGAATCATGCTCGTCACCCGCAAGGGAACCCGAATCCTCTGACCCACACCAAGATTGGAATTGGAAGACTGCCGTATTACTCCTTCCTTCTACTTCTCTCATATTTGGCAAAAAAGAAAGGAAGAATTACATGAAAGAACGGAACATCTCACTGGAAAACGACCTCATGATGTTAGGTCAGGAACCGATGGACGAACCCGACTCGTCCACCACCATCGAACTGCAAGAAATCGTGAAGAAGACGGAACGAAAGATGTTGAACCCACCGGCACCACCATTGAAATTCGAACCGAAAACAGCGGACAAGTCCACCGAAAACACCGACGAAACCGCCAGCAAGACGAGCAAGAAAACCGCCCCGACAGAAAACAAAACCAATCCGAAACCCATTCCGAAAGCCTATAAGCCCGCCACACGCAAAACCAACAAAACCGCACCTCCAACACCAACCCCCACCAACCCATACGCGCCCGTCGAATACGACTGCAACGGCAAATGGCGTCAACTGTTGACGGGAATCGCCGTCGGCGGAATTCTCGTGGCGGCAATCGCATTGTTGGTGGGAGCCAAAACATGTTGGCGGTTCATCGCCATAGGCGCATTGACCGCATTCGCCATGCTCCCGCTCTACGGCTGGTTCGACGAACTCGAACGGGACATGGCGGTCAAGGCAGTCGAAAAGGATTACGGGATTCGTGTTCTGCAAACAAACGGAGGTAATGGACTCGCGGAAGTGCATTACATGTTCCAACAAAATCCAACCGTCGAAGCCGGTATGGTCTCCTATGGTCATGGCTTGGCATGGTTGCGGAGCGTGGGCGGCAAGAAGATTGTCGGACGAAGGCAGCAGGTGAAAAAATGATACCCAGCACGGTCAAGGACGCACGTTTTCCCTCGTTCTTTTTCAACGGCGTTTGGCAAGGGCTTAAAACCGCCCTCATGCCGCACGCTTGCATATTCGACCCGTTGCCTCCCATGCCGACCGTACGCGATTGGCTTCAGGCCCATGGAGGCACCGGCATGGATGCTGACGCATTCGACCGGTGCGAGAGCGAATGGTACGAGCTGCTGGAGCTGCGCAAACGGCAGATGAACGTGTTTTTGGCTGGCTTGTTCGTGGGCACGCTGGTGTATGCGATTGCGGCGCTTGCATTACTGGCGCTTGTTGGCTGGCTGGTGTATTCGCTGGTTCCGTTTGACGGTTTCGGACGTTTTGTCGATTGGGTTCGTGGTTGAGCATTTCTCTATTCTGTACTATACTGGAACTGTTCACGCAAAAGAGTCGTTCTCGCACACAGGAGAAAAAATGCATAACACCTACAAGGAAACCCTCACAGTCTGGCCTGTCAACGACGCAACCGGACTGCACCTCTTCAGCACTCCGGAAGCCGCCGAAACATACGCAGACGAACATCAAGGCGACATGTTGGAGCCAATGCCCGTCATGTCAGCCCGAACCGTCTGGCATTGCGTGGGATTGAGGTTCATTGGTCGAACCTTCGACTGGAACACCTACACCGTCGAGGAACTCGGATACTCCACAAAGGAACGTCCGGCCACCGCCACTCGTCCTTCCGTTCGGGCCATTCCTCTAAATGGCGAGGACTTCGTGTTGGAAGTGTGCGCCGAAACCGAAGAAAAAACTCACGAATTGGCCGCGTTTCTTGGTGATTCGGTGGTTCGTTGGGTTGCTAAGGAGGGGAAGCAGAAGCCATCCTTAAGCCATCGTCTTGAGCTTGCCTTAAAGAATTACGTTGAGGGTCGTGTCTGATTTCCTTTTCTCCGCATTTTTGTGCTATACTGGAATTGTTCACACAAACAGGAAACCAAAAGGAACGAAAATGAGCGACAACATCAACTGGAACGAAACCTCAATCTACGACTTCCTCCGCTTCGAACACAAACCAGAACGCCAAGCGGCATACGATGACCGGAGCCTCACCAAACTCGCCAACGCCGGACTGATACAACGCAACGAAGAAAAACACACGTGGAAGCTCACCCAAAAAGGCGAAAAGGAACTAGCCGACATCAGGCAGCATTTCGACTCCGGCAAACTCTCCGAACTCCCGCTCACGCTCCGACACTACTACTTCGACTGGGGCGAATACGACATTCACAACCTGCCGGTCAACGCACTTTCCCAAGTGGCCCTGCGGGACAGGAGCGCGGAGATTCGCCGGAAAGCCGTGGAACTGCTCGACAAGTACGACAAGCTTGACAAGGAAACATCGAACGCCCTATCCCACGACAAGGATTGGGAGGTTCGTTATATCGCGGCGAAGAAAGCCGACGTCTGCAACTTCTTCAACGAGGAGGATGAGCGCGTGGTCAAAAACGTCATCAGCAATCATGACGTCGATAAGGAGTGCTTGTCCCACTGGCTGGAAAGCCCTTACGGCGAGATTCGCGTCCAAGTGGCCCTCTTGTCCGATGACAGCGAGGTGGACGAAGTGTTCGAACGACTCGAACCGCAAGACGTGGCCAGTGTGCTGGGCGCTAAACCTCGGTGGGCGACCCGTGAAATCGTTATGAAAGCGTGGGAGGCGGCCGACGGGTGGGAGCGTTGCAGGCTGGCTCGGAATATGAGAGACATGCCGGATTCGTTCATCAATCAGGCGTTTAAGGGCGAAGCTCGATGGACTCTACGTGAGCGTATGGAGGATTATCGCAAGGCGGTTCGCCAAGTGTTGGAGTTGGGTGCGATGTTCTCTGAGGACAGTGAAATTCGCCGGAAGATTTGGGAGCGTGCCGAGCGTGAGATTGGCTGAAAGGGCAGCAATGCGAAAAGCGACATTCATCAGAAAATACTACGGGCACGGATACGACGCCCATATGGTCTATCTCGACTATATGTATCGCGGGCACGAATACACGGTGTATGAGAACCTAGCCCAAGGCAATGAGCCTCTCGCGTGGCAACACCGTGACGAGCAAAGCCGCATAGACCAGTTAATAGAACAGAAAGAGCGGGAAAAGAACGCGAAGCCGAAGCCAAGCCGGTATGAGGACACCGCGCAATACGCCATCGACCAGCTTTATAACTTTCTCGATGGTGAACCGTCGGACTTTGACCAGTAGTGGGGAAAAATTCCCAAGTCGTGTGGATGCTTTTGCATTTGCGCGGCTTTTTGTTTTTTGCGCTTTTGCGCTTTCTTTCAAATATAATATACTGGAATTGTTCACACAAATATGAGAGAAAGAGCCAAATTGACATCCTCCCCCGCATTCATGCGGGGGATTCCCGAATCTTACGGTTCGGGTTTCTGTTCGCTACGACAAAACAAGAAAGGAGGGGACGCTAATGCGAGACCTTGGTTCCGGTTCTGCCGTCCTTGCAGACGCTGACCGCAAGCCCTGCGGCGAGGATGTTTTCGGCTGCGTTCAAATCCCTGTCATGGGTTGTTCCGCAGTCCGGGCACGTCCATGCCTTGACTTTGAGGCCGGGCATGCCCTTCGGCCCGGTCTTCGCCCCGCAGTGGGAGCAGGTTTGTGTGCTCGGATAATACCTGTCGATGGTTATGAGCTGTCGCCCGTACCATTCGGCCTTGTATTCGAGCATTCGACGGAACTCCGACCATCCGGCGTCCATGATGCTCCTGTTCAGCCCGTTTTTCGCGGACTGGCCGTTGGGGAGCCAATGGTTCGGATTATCCGGGTCGGGTTTCGGCGCGCATCTTTTGGCCATGTTCTTCACGTTGAGGTCTTCGATGACCACCGTTTGGTTCTCGCGGATTATCCTCGTGCTCAACTTGTGGAGGAAGTCACGGCGCATGTCCGTGATTCTGGCGTAGGTGCGGGCCACCTTGAGGGCGGCTTTCCGACGATTGTTGCTGCCTTTGGCTTTGCGGGACAACGCCTGTTGCTCCCGTTCGAGCCGTTGGGCGAGTTTCTTGTAGTGGCGTGGATTCGCTATGGTCTCCCCGTCGCTGGTGACGGCGTAGCTGTCCACTCCCAAGTCGATTCCGACGGCGTTCCTTCGGGTGGGGAGAAGGCGGATGGTCTCCTCCACGAGGATGCTGACATGCCATCGTCCGGCGGCGTCCAAGCTTACGGTCACGGTGCTCGGCTCCGTCTTGCGGGGCAGTGTTCTGGACCATCGTATCGGCAATGGTTCGCGCATCTTGGCGAGCGTGAGTTCGTTGCGCTTGGCATCCCATTTGAACGCGCTTCGAGTGTATTCGGCGCTTCCGCCGTGGGATTTGGCCTTGAATCTCGGATAGTCGCCGGTCTGCTTGAAGAAGTTGGAGAACGCCGTCTGCAAGTGTCTCAACGCCTGTTGCAGCGGCACACAGGACACTTCGTTCATGTACGAGTATTCGGCCGTTTTCTTCCATTGGGTGAGCATGGCGCTGGTCTGGACGTAGGTGATGCTCTTGCGCTCCGCCGTCCATGCGGTGGAGCGGGCTTCCAACGCGAGATTGTAGACCTTTCGGCAGCAGCCGACCGTGCGCCTGAGCAGTTGTTCCTGCTCGGGCGTCGGATAGAAGCGGAACCTGTACGCCCGCTTGCATGCATGCCTTCTGACCATGTTTCACATTATATCATATCAATCTGTGAAAGGAGGACGGTTTGCTTCCTCCCCGCCCTAAAGGACAGGGTCTCCGCAAACCAAAAAAAAGATGACGCCGTGGACGAGACGTGTTCCGATGAGCAGCTTGCCGACTTCGTTGGACAGCCTGACACCGCTTTCGTCCACAGCATCAATATCCGCAGGATTCTGTATCGCTCCGGACTTCTGAACTAAAATATGGGAATATGCCCGCAGGAAAATCATGTGGGCGTATTCCTTTTTTTCGTATGAGCAGGGATTGCGTCTTCGTTTTGGCTTGGTTGCGTGTTGTGTTTTATCTCAACTTAGGCTATACTGGAATCGTTCACACAAGATATGCCGAGAAGGAGAAACCATGGACAACGACGCAATCAACAGTCTTACCAAAAAGTGGACTGCCAACCTCGTTTACTGCTTCGAGGACTTCGACAACGAAACCCACTCGCAACGACTGAGCGCATACATCGACCAGAAGTCCTTAGACAAATTCAAGGAAGCCAACCTAATCGAACTGACCAAGGAACGCGACCGTTGGAAGCTTACCAACAAGGGAATCGACCTGCTGGAAAGCATTAAGAACATCTACCGGAGTGGAAGAATATTCCCTCTCCCCTTACCGTTCCGTCACTATTACATCAACTGCAAGTTGAAGTACAACATGAAAATCGAGGACGGAAAGATATACGACGGACTGCGTGAAACCGTGTTGAAAGACCGGAGTCGTGACGTTCGCCGCAAGGTGGCCGAATATTTGGAATACAAGGGAAAACTCAACTATAAGACCGCGACCAGCCTCGCCAAGGACAAAGACCCCGAACTACGCAAGCTCGCCGCAAAGCATACCGTTGCAAGCCTGTACTGGGAGGAAACGGATTACGACGTTATCCGCTACATGGTGGAAAACAAGCTGGCCGATAGGCTCTGCTTCGAGCATTGGGTGAAAAGCGAAGACGAAACCATCCGCGCCCTATCGGCACCGTTGGCGGAGGAAACGGACATAGACCCGTTGTTGGACTCCCTCTCCGACGAATCCGCCATCCAAGTCTTGTTCAATAATCCGGAATGGGTCAAAGGTAAGCGTGCCGTGCGCTTGTGGCGTCGCATGGGCGGGGAAAACCGCCGTTGGATTATGTCCTTTATGTGGGATGTTCCCGATTCTCTAATTGAGGAGTCGTTAGCGGAACCTCGTAATTGGCAAATCTCTTCTCGATTGGAGGAGTATAAGAAGGCGTTGCAGACCGTGGCCCGTATGGAGCGCTTGTTTGCCAAGGGTAGTGAGATTAAACGCAAGATGCGTGCCCGTGCCGGTTTGTCCGATTGAGGTTTGATGGGGGGGGGGAGGCGGGATGCTGTTTTGGTGTCCCGCTTTTGTTTTTTGAGGTTTTGCGGTTTTTCTCAAGTGTGCTATAGTGGAATTGTTCACACAAAGAGCGATAGGCAAAAGGAGCACATAACATGTACGCAATCCACTACATCGGCGGCGCAATCAACGTCAAGAAAATGCCCAAAAAACAAGCAGTCGAATACGCCAAACAAATCAACGACAACGCCCTCTCAAGCACCTTCCCCGAAAGCGTGAAACTCGTTCAAAGTCCCGAAGCCCGCACCATCATGCAAAACAGACTCTTCGCAAAAGACATCTACGCCCGCCACAGCGACGTATACAGCATGAGCATGGCTGAACTCGTCAACGCAGTCAACGAATACTGTTGCTGAAAAACAATCACCACAAACCCCAATTACACGAAAAAGGACAATCAGAATGTACTCGAAAATCAGCGAAGACACCTATCGGAAACTCATCGACAAACTCGTCAGAATCCCCTACGTGACCGGCGCTCACGCAACCCGAGCCATCTTCGGAGACGGAATCGAAGTCGCATTCCAACACCGTTACATGGGCAAGCAGGTCGAGTACTATCTGGTGGCCGACTCGCAACGAGACGGCAGACGTTCCTACCGTTGGCGTGGCGGAGTATACACGGTTCCGTCCGCACACTGGACTTTCGATGACGGGGAATACACGCCCGTCGAACTGGAAGAACATAAGCTGGAATCGTTGGATGTTGACGGACTGTATGACGCGATTGTGTCCGATTTAGACAAGGCCATGAGAGAATTGTAGGAAAACGAAAATGCGATTCACCGACGGCAAGGAAAAGCTGGAAATCGAAATCCACGAAGGCCAGCATTCTTGGGATACAACGGTAGAATTCTTCGACCATTTGACGACTCCCATTCTGAATGGGACTCGTCAGGCCGGAAACGTTCGCACTCTACTGACGAACGTGTACAACAGGATTCTAGGCATGTCCGACTATCCCGCACCGGAAGCCGACACTCGGGCAATCTACACCATCACCGACTTGACTGGAACCATTGTCAGGGAAGGTTCTTTCACTTCGTCCGACAATCCAGCCAACATGTATTGCAGCGGTTGCGGTTGCCTTCTCAGCGAGGAGAACGAGAACCTTTGCGGCGATACCGGCTGGTGTGATAACTGCTATTGAGAAATTGGATTGGAAGACTGCCGTTTCTATGCCTCCTTATTGTTCTATCGGATTGTGTTTTGCGCTAATATCATATATACTGGAATTGTTCACACAGTAAGAAGTTGAATCCCAACAAGGAGAAAAAATGAGCAACACCACCAAAGAAATCGACTGGCACAACACCCTCCCCCAAAACTTGGAAGGCCACAAGTGCATCGCAGTCACCAAAACCGGCGAAACCATCGAAGGCATACTGGAATATCGCACGGCACAACCCGACATGTACGTGAGAATCGATAGCCTCCACCTCCCCGGCGTCAAACCATGGGTTATTGTCAACCAATGCGAATCCGGCAACGAAATGGGCGAAGAATTCCAGTCCGTGAAAGTGTTCGCCTGAAAGGTTCACGAATGAGTAACCACGACTGGGTAGCAACCGACAGTCCCAATAAAAACAACACTCACAAGAACAACCGTTCCACTCATAACGGATGGGACGCCGGTAGCGCTTGGAACCCGCAATCCAAGGAACGAAACGAATTCGGCATACGCAATACCGACTGGAGCAACGACTAGCCCCCACGTCAAAAAACGTTAGACCAAAAGGAGAAAAATGGACAGCGGCTACTATGAGTATCTGACCAACTCAGCCAAAAACGACCCTGAACTGAACGAGCACGACAAAGAGACCGTACTGGCGTTTCTGAAACGACTCGACGCCAACCCCGACAAGTATGCGGTAGCCCCAAGAACAATCGCATACTTGAATGAAGAATCTTTGGAATACGCTGACATTACAACCGAAACCCTTAAGAAGCTCGACATGAGCGCTACGCAACTGTTGGACGAATGGTGGGAAAACGTTTGGGGTAGCGCTACTATTGAGGACGATTGCCTTGAGGGACTAAACGAAGTTCTAGAACTTCACGGAGCCAGTGAATGATACCAGAATGCCCGTGGAAAACGACTTCCACGGGTATTCTCGTCTCAATTTTTGGAAGGAGCGCGAATGCCCCATTACTTGTTGGACGCGGCTAATGACGCGACTGAACTCCCATCCGCAGACTTGGATAACATCCAGTCGGTTCTGCGTACCATGCCTACTCTTGATTCGGAAGCGCCCGTGTTGGCTTGTGAGATTTTGGATGCTTGGGACGAGGATTGTAGGATTCTTCGCCGCCGTCCGAGGCTGGTGTTGTTGAATGTTGAAGAGCCTGAATTCTGACTGTAGGGAGGCTGTTTTTCGCCTTCTGCACTACATCTGTTGTGTTAGAGTGAGATAGTTCACACCAAAGAAGGAAAACCGATGACCTTAAAAGAACTCCCCTACCAAGACGGAATTAACTGGAAGGAACTCGAAGGCAAGCCCGCAATTTTCAACTGGAACGGCAAACCCATGGCCGGAACCCTCTACTTGGACGGTTTCAGCAATCTCGCCGTTCGAGAACTGTCCGGCTATATGCCGGTTTTATATGTTTGGCCGGATGATACGACTCATGTCAATGTCAAGTGTGTGACGGATTTTCATGTGTTCGAGTTCGTTGAGGATTAGTGTAGTTCGGGACGCTGAAACTGCGGCTTCTATTCCTATTCCGGAGATAATCCGAACGTATTATCCCGGCTTTGATACGTGGTTCGACCGCACGGTTCTCCCCTCATTAGGGAAAGACCGTGCGATTCTTTTAGCCCGCACGGATGATGGGTTGGCGGGGTTTTGCGTTCTCAAGAGAACTTCGTCGGAACGGAAGATTTGCACTTTATGCGTTTACGAGGGCTTTCGGAATCGAGGAGTCGGTTCCGCTCTGGTCGAATATGCGTTGGGTTTGCTGTGCGAGCAGTTTCCTCTGGTGACGGTGCCGGAGGAACTGTTGCCGGTGTATGAGGGTTTCTTCCGTCGTTTTGGTTTTCGTTTGTCTGGCTCGCGTGTGGGTTTGTATCGGGGTGGGAAGAGGGAGTTCTTTTTTAATCGAACGCTGGCTTAGGTTTTCGTGTTGCGTTTTTCTACCCCCTTGTGTTATAGTGGGATTGTTCACAAAGACAAAGACAACCAAAAAGGAGAACGCATTGAATCAATCAACTGGCATCGGCAAACGAATCCTCTTCGATGACCACCCAACTCGCGCAGTATTCGACACCAAGGAACTGCCAACAGACGACTCCTATGCGCTCTACCGCGTATACCTGCGTTCTTGGCAACGGCATTCCTGCCGACCGGGAACCGAGGATACTCCCATGTTCGACGTGATATGCCCTGCAAGATGGTGCCGTTGGATTGCTCACGTCAGCATTCTGAACTATTTGGACGACATAAGCTGGTTGGCTTGGCCGGTGGAAGGTGGTGTCAGTTGGCAGCATAGGACAATCGACCCTTATTCCGTCCACTATTCCACCGATACCCATATTCCGGTAATCGACTTGCGCGAAAGCGAAGAATAGGAGAGAACATGTTCGACACTCAGAACACGCCTCGATTCTCGACCATAGGCGTCACCTACACGAAGCATCAGAACAATGCGGCGCTTAGCATGAGTTCCGCCGAAGATTCGACCATGCGCCAACTGGGATTCACCGACCACCGTGAGGGGTATTGGTACCTCTGCCGTTCAGTCTCCCCCGACCATGACATGACATTAAATGTCGAGATTGCCAAGGCCGGTAGCGACTGGCAGATAGACGTGTTGGACGAGAACTTCTGCCAACCCTACGACTACCAGTATTTACTCAACGTGAACCCGACGTTGGATTATCCCAACAAGGTGGCTGACGAATGCGAGAAATGGTTCCGGAAACTATCCGAATGGGGTTTGCTGCACGGCTGGCATGAGGGAATGTACGTCTGAAAAAACAGAAAGGAAAAACAAAAAAAATGAGCATTCTCAACGAGGAACTGGAAGAACGGTATCCCATCGAGGAAGGCGATTGCATCACGCTCACACGGGAGCAGTTGTCGTTGCAGTTGCGTCGCGCATACAAGGCGGGTGCGACCCGCGACTATAAGCGCACTCCGCACGGGCATACGGAACTGTTGAAGATTATCGGAACCCTTCAAGACTCCCACCTATTGCCTGATGGCACGGACTTCGAGGATGTCGTGAGAACAGTTCTGGACGGTCGCGTCAAGGCCATCACCAAATAGGCGTTATACTAGAAACGTCCACACATTCACTTATCCAAGGAGACCACACCATGAGCTGGGACAGATACCAAAGTCGAGACCCCAGAAGAATCGACCCAATGAAAACACCACTCTACGATTACGTGGTCTTGGATACCGAAACCACCGGCTTCAAACCCGAAAACGGGGCTAAACTCATCGAAATCGGAGCCGTGAAAATCCACGGGGGAAAACTCGTAGACCGATACGAGCAACTTATTGACCCGCACCAGCATATCCCCGAACACATCACCTCCCTCACCGGAATCAACGACAGTATGGTCATCGGACAACCCGACGTAAGCCAAGCCATCATCCGATTCGACAAGTGGCTTGGCCCGCGAACCATCATTATGGCGCATAACGCGTCATTCGATTTAAGTTTCTTGGACGCGGCCATGAAAACCGTGAACGGTGGAATGTTCTTCTTTCCACACCGGTTTGTGGACACGTTGGAAATGAGTCGGAAAATCCATCCCGAAAAGCCAAGCCATAAGGTTGCCGTGCTTATCCGCGACTATGGTATCGGTGACGTGGAAGAGCATCGCGCCTTGTCCGACGCGACTCAGGAAAACATGCTGTATGAAGCCATGCGCAGAGAGGAGTTTGGGTGCTAAATGGGATATGAGGACATGTTCAATCCCGAATGCAGGGACTATCTGAAATCACGCAAACCGTCGCAACGGGAGCAGGAGATAGCGAAGCTTGAGAAACAGGCCGACAAGAAGCATGACATGTATGGCAACAAAACCCTCTACGAAGTCTCAGGAGAGGTTGCGGCCATCTACGAAAGCCAGAAGGCGTTGCGCTTGAGGTTGGAAAGCATCGAGGAAAAACTGGACGAACTCTTAAGGACTCAGAAAGGACTGGGGTGAGAAACCTTCTTACATGCCCATGCTGTAACAGCATTCCCGAATTTAAGTATCGGGCTAAATCTGAACTCCACTGCACTTGGGACGACGAGCAATATTTTCTGCCGAAAGGTTGGGGATACTCCCACTTTTGTCCAGTGGATAATGGTTTGCAAACATCTGGCGGAGTCGGCTTCCAAACCTTGCACGACGCACAGCGCGACTGGAACTGTAAGGTTGGAAGTTTTCTCCGTAACCCGCTGAACAGTTTCCACTCGTCCATCGAGACCGGTGCGGAACTGCTGACCGAATTAGATGATTGTTTCGTTGGGCAGCGAATTCAGCTTGGCGACCGGATATTATTGAGTCGGCGTTCTCTAACCGTTCGAGGTATCGTGCAGTTCATCCAACGGGACAGTGTTGGCGAAATCAGCGTCATCCTGCGGGATACGGACACCATCAAGTATGTGATTTATTCGCCGGTCTGGGAGCGTCGGAAGTACATGTTCTCGTATTATATCGAAAGGCGAATGCATTGGATAAAAAAGCCGAAAGGCTCCTCTGCGACGCGTACCATCGTGGACGCTTAGCGGAGATTGACGAAAACAATCAGGAAGCGGCTATGTTCCTTATGTGGAACAGTGGGCACAATATTGTGCTCGCTGTTTTTCTTTTTTAGGAGGAGCCGGAATGTCCCAGCATAGCGACAAAAGCCACAAGAACAAGAAGGTCGTGGTCATTGAGAAGGTGCGGGACAAGTATGGTTCCGTCATCGCTTTGAAGGTTGTATTGTATCGTCGGCATGATAGTGAGAATGGGAAGGTTTGGGATATGAAGCGTTCTCATACGTTCAGTGCGGCTTTCAGTCGTCGTGCTTGTAGGGAACAGGCGAAGACGTTGGCTCGTCAGTGGGCCGATAAGTATGGTGCGAAGGTTGTGAAGAGGGGGTAGTTGCCCTCTTTAATGGTTTATGTTATACTGGGGGTGTTCACATAAAAAACCATTCCAAAAAAGGAGAACACCATGAAAAAACATCGACCCATACGAACTCATGCACGATTGGGATTGGAATACTGCCGTATTACTACTTCCTTTTGCTGAACAGTAAGAGGAGACGGACATCATGCACAGCTTATACAAGACCGCAGGTAAATGCACTCTGAACCGAAGCAAAGTCCGCTACCCCAACAAAAGGGAAGCCCAACTCGCATTGGCTGTCATCAAAGGACGAGGAAATCCGAAACACACTGAGAAACGCGCATACCATTGCCCTATCTGCAACGGATGGCATCTGACCAGCGCCGAAACCGTGAACGATACAGTCCTGTCCGGGAGCGTGCTCCAACACACCAATCCAGACGCGTTCGACACAGGAATGAAAGCGTTCCTCTCTGGTTCCAAACGCGGCAAATATTCCGCAAGCAAAGCCAGCCTGACCCGACGTGTCCGACATTTGCTCCACCTGTTCGCAGCCAACGATATTCCGAATGACTCTTGGGACAATCCATGGTTGTGGGCAACTCTTAGATTCCAAATCATGTGGAGGGGCGGAGACCAGAAGGCCGAACAGCTTCTATCCACTTCGAAGAAAACGGTCAAAATGGCGGGCGACATGCTCACCAAAGACAAGGAGCCGTTCCTTCGCGTGGCTGAAACCCGGAAGGAAGCACAAAAATTACAGAATACACCACTACCGGCATGGTTGGCCGTCGCACTGATGGCCGACAAGGGAAAGGAGCAGAAAGTTTGAACGAAAACGAACTGAAAGAAAGGGCCGTCCACTCATTGCTCCAATCGAAGCTTGGTAAAGTCGCCCCGGCGGAAGCGTTTGTCATCGGATGGCGGAAAGGCTGGGACGAGGCTATCGACATGGCTTTGGAAATCGTTCGCAATGAACTCGATAAAGATGGCGAGAACGAATCGTGATTTGTTCCAAATACACGTGCATGTTGTGCGGAAGAGTCACCGACTTGGACACCGGCTACAAGTACATCATCTCCGTCGTCCAAACAGGCGGTCACGGTCGATGCTCATACGCTCGAACATTGGTCATCTGCCAGCATTGCATGCGCACGCATAAAACCGTCATGACCTTGCAACGCAAATCCTTGAATGAGGAAAACGTTCTTGAATTCCACAGGCCACCGAAAACCCGAAAAACGTCCACCAAGAAAACCGGCGAGAAGAAAGGCTGAACCGTTTTATGGACACCAGTGAAAAGCAGATTATCGGAGAGAACGCCAAATACGTTTCCGACACCATCCCGCAGGAGACTAAGGATGGGCTTCGCGCCCATTTGAAGCCCGGATACGCCATGCCGGACGGCACCCATTATGCGACCGGCAAGGATTACACGGAGTTGATGCGCAATCTGCGCAACATCCAATACTGTGGCTGTCCGCTCTGCCACGACACGCAGTCTGGGCTGAAAACCATTCTCGCAACCAGCGGCATGACCGTCCGTGAGCTTGCCGAGGAAATCGCATGCGACGAATACGATTCGTATTCCGTTGACGAAATCCGCGACCTTGACCCGGAACAGTTGAAGCCGGTGGATGAGATTGTCGAGGATATCAACCGTTGGAGCCACGACCAGCGTGCGCTCGAACACGCTTCCTTCGGCACCGTCAGGCTTCTGTCCGTCTACTTGAACGTCAGTCTCGACCAGATGTACGACGAATTGGATTATCAGACGCTCATCTACACACCATGGGAGGAGGACTCCCACATTTACGGCTATGTGACGGTCATCCGTTACAAGGATGGAAAGTATGAGGTGGATGTTCCGGAATGCCGCTACCAGTGCGACGAAACGTATTGGAACGCGCGTCGCAAGATGGAAGAATCCAACACTCCCATCACGTTGGATGTTCTGCGTAGCGAACCGTGGAGCAAGGAGCATCGCACTCCCGTGGCATTGCCGGAACAGTATCGTGGCAAACAGTATCATCTGGGAGGTCATTCCAGCCTGTCGGCTTTGCTGGACAAGCTGGCCTCACATGATGTTCCGGTGGACGAAAGGGTTCTTATCGCCCTCGAACTGGAGGAACAGTTCCCGTTGCGGTTGACCCCACTGTCTGACAAGGACTGACATTTTTTCGGGGAGGAGCCGATACCGGCTTCCCTCCTCTTACTGTTAGAAAGGAAAACCTGATGGTTAGAAAAATGGTGAGCGTTCAAAAGATTGAGGGAGTGTATCCCATTGAGAACGCAGACCGTATCGAGAAGGTTCGCATTGGCGGATGGATTGTCGTAGTAGGCAAGGACATGGGATTAAAGCCCGGCGACCATGTGGCATATTTCGAAATCGATTCCATGCTTCCAGCCAACGACCCACGCTATACGGACTTGCAGAAGCGTGGTCAGCGTACCGTTCCCGTGTCCAACACGATTACCGGCGAAGAGAAGGAAATCACCGGACACGTGCTACGTACCGCGCGACTGCGCGGAGTGTACAGTCAAGGACTAGTCATGCCGCTTTCAACGATTGGCGTACCGGAGGACACTCCCATCGGCACTGATATCACCTTACAGGCGGACGTGTGGAAGTATGAAGAACTGCCACCATTGAAAGGCGGTGACATGATTGGCGCTTTCAACGCGCCATGCTCCAAGTCCGACGCCACACGAGTGCAGAATCTCACCGCGTATTGGGATGAAATCAGGCGGATTGCGTGGACTCCGACCGTGAAGGTGGACGGCACCAGCACCACAATCTACCGTGATATGGATGATACGGTTCACGTCTACTCTCGCAATTGGGAGTTGAAGCCGGAATGCACGAACATGCAGGTGGCGGTGAAAACCGGATTGGTTGACGCGTTGGAGAAAGGCATGGTCTGCCAGTTCGAGCTGTGCGGCCCAAGTGTCAACGGCAACAGGTTGAAGCTGGCGTCCTATCGTCCATTCGTGTTCGCCGTATGGCGTGACAACATGAAACTCGACCGTAGGGATTGGCCGAAAGCCATGCTTGACAACGCCGTCCCACTGTTAGACGAGACCGAGTGGAAGCCGACCGGCGATGTGATGGACATGATTGCCAAAGTGGATGGTCTGAGAGGCAACGTGACCCGCGACTTGTTGGACGAAGGAATCGTCTGGCATGCGAAAGCGGGCGAACGGTTGAGCGACGACCTGTACAACGAGCTTGGCAGCAACCGTTGCTTTAAAATCATCAACAACAAGTATCTGACCAAGCACGGTCTTTGATGTCGAATAGGGGTCTGGGCTTACTTTTGTGTGCAGACCCCTGTTTCGTCTTTCATATCATTCATGTCTTGTTATACTGGGGATGTTTACAAACGCCGGATGAAACAAAGAAGTGGCGAATTGAATATCTCCAACATGTCGGAAGAGACGATAGAAGAAAACCTACCCGACCTGTCCCCGCATTTGGAGGATGGGTTCAGTCTCAGACAGCTTGAAATACTCCACGACTACGCGGTGGAAGCTTTCAAGGCTGGAATCGAATACGCCAACAATACTCGAAAAGGAGCTATAGATTGACCGATAGGAAACCGTGGGTCATTTCCATTCTACCCGTCAAATGCCCCGATGACATGACCGGCATCCCTAACTATTACATTCAAATATGGGAAAAGTACGTCGGCAAGGTCAAGCCGGAAGGTGGAGACCGTGAGGATTGGATTGAAACCTGTTCCCGACTCTACTGGGGCGTCCGCAATCTAGGTGAGGACGCCATAGTCCGAGTGCATGGGAAAACCGACCTCGACTCGAAGAGGCTAATCGGATTACCGCACTTCGGACAAGTGTTGAACATGCCGCCAATCGACCAGTATGCAGACCCATCTCATGCCGACCGTTACGCCATCAATCCCAACGTGCGCATGCTCATGCATCGGAAGACGAAACTCAGTTCCATCTACGAGGATGACATCAAACATGCGTTCGCTTCTCTTATTAAGGACGGTGTCTCGTCGTTCTTCATCAAATTCATGAACCAAGCCAAACTGCTACCGAATTTGAAAATCTCCGGAACTAATCTTGACGAGCTTGAACAGCAGGTGCAGGAGTGGGGAGGTTGGGCGTTTGTTCGTGCGGATGATGACCCGAATGCTCTGCTTATTCAGGAGAATGTCGATATCCAATACGAGTATCGCATGTTCATGGTCGGCAACCAGCCTGTCTGCGGCGCTGGCAATATCGGATTGAAAACACCAATCGACAACATGCATACGAGATTCGACCCTCAAATGCAGAAGCATCGTGACGACACCACCGTTAAGAATGTTGAACTCAGACCGGAATTGGCGGAACGATACCGTGAGTTCGCCACGCGAGCCGGACGCATGTTCGCTCACTGCGGTTACGGCGCGTACACGCTCGACCTGTGTCTTATCAACGGTGAAGTGTCAATCGTGGAATTGAACGGTTTGATGAATTCCGGACTGTTCGCATTGAACATGAACGATTTGACGAGCGCGTTGCGAGTCAATTGGAAACAGTGCCTTCCCCCGGTTCTGCTTGAAACGGCTATCTAAAAAGAGAGGAATAATATTGGAAAACGAAGAAAAAGAATGCCCCGCATGTGCCAGATGCGAGGTGTCGTTATCGGATTATCCGAACTGGTGTCGATGCAACAGTTCAGCACTCCGCGATTGCGTCAATCGGCTCAACAATTACGATGCTGGAATCGTATTCGGGATGCATTTCGGAGACCCGGACTTCGTACTGGAAGGCGACCCTAATCCAGCAAAAGAGAACATTCTGTTCTTCAAAGCGGATAAAAAGTACGTTTATCTGGAATTCCTCACCATGGGAGACGAGAACGCTCCGAAAGAGCATATTCCAATAGTCCGAATGTGCAAACCCTGCGTGGCTTTCATGGGGGAATATTTTTGGAGCAAATATCTTCCGAAAGAGTTTTGGGAAGGATACGAGCAAGCGGTGTTACACACTCTGAAAAGGCTGGTGGACGACCCCAGTGTCGAATCGGACGCCGACCTGATTAAGTATGCGAGAGAAATCGTCCACGGCGACATGCTCATCGACTGGTAGTGTCTGTTGGCTTGTTTTTAAGGAGCGCGTTTTTGGACACGCTCCTTTCTGTTATCGACTTTGACTATCCGTTTTGTGATGCGCGAGAAAAAACTATGTACTATCACGTACTATACTGGGATTATCTACATAGAGAGGGAGTATTTTTGAGACCACAATCAGAAGACACCGGGGAACTCACCACCGTCATCGACCCCGCGTCCATCACACGCATGGCGTCCAGCCATCCAGACAACAGGGAGACCACCATGTATGGCAGACATGGCAAGCATGACGGTAAGCCGCCAAAAATCAAAAGGTCGCGGACTAAAACAGATAAACCCAAACATCCCATAGAACAGGTCATGCTATTCGTCATGCTCGCCGTAAGTATTGTTTTCTTGGCTGGAACGGTGCCGCTTCTCTGGTTCATGCCGGTTTCGGAACCAGAGGATATGATTGTCCGACCTATTCTGACTGGCTTGATTGGTGTGGCGGCGGTTTCCGCCGACATTCCGGCTTGGATATATTTCGCCCGTTGGCGTCGGAATTTATGTAAAAGCCAAATTTGAAACATTTCCTTGTTATACTGGAATCAACCACATTCAAGCAAAAGCAAGGAAAACACATGCCTAGAACCACACTGGCCGATGTCGCATCCGACTACGTGCGCAAACACCAGCACGAGCGACAATGCCGACAACTCGACTCCAACAGCCGGGTCACGCTCACCGTCATCCAAAACCAGTGGGCGAAACTTGCAGGACAGGAACCCATGACCATTTTCGACGCGCCGGAAGTCGTAATCAGAAGCATCGAAACCACACAACGCGGCCACGAACTGTTCGACCGCACAAAAGAAACAAACGGGGTCGTCTACTACGGCCTGAAAAACTGAAAGGAAACAAAAACATAATGTCGGAACTCGCAGAGGACACCAGAAGGGTAACGCTTCTACTGGGAGACAATCCGGAAGGAAAAACTCAATGGCATACATGCTTGGACTTGTCCCACAACGAGTATGCCATCCAAAAACTGCGTGAGACCGGAAGACTGGAAGCGGGGAAGGCCACTTCGCTGACCGTCGGACAGTTGCAGAACCTTCTCACCAAGGCACAGAAGGACGCCCACGGGTTCCAAGACACTCCCGCCAGCAAATGCTTGCGGGGCAGTGAGCCTGAACGGAGACTACAGGCATACAAGTTCGCTGAAAACCTCAACCGTGCCCTCTGTGAAGGCTCTCCCGTGTATTGTTCGGAGTTTGAGCCGAGGCTGGACTTATCTTTCCCGAGTTTCAAGGACTGACCATAATTGGGAAGGCATTCAAACAGACAAGCCCGACCGACGACGATAGGCGAGACGCCTTCTTTTGATAGTCTTATCGCCGCCGGGGTGAGGGATGGTGAGGAATGGGCGAGACAGCGTGTGCAGAAAAGGATAGCCGCCGTACTGTCCGTTCTTGTCGCCCTGTCCTTGTGTTGTGGCGGCGGATACTATTGGTGGGATACCCAAGGCAAGGCGAAGCGTGCCCATGCCGAAGCTGAGGACGCCTGTTTCCAACAAGTCAGCAGGATGACGGAATCGTATAATAAGTCGCTCCGACTGTATGCTCAGGTGTCTTCCAAGTTCAACGAATTGGACGAATCATATGATTTGGACACGTTGGCCGCTTTGCAGGATAAGAAACCGAAGGAATATGAGAATCTGCATTGCTCCACGGATTTGGATGGCGACAATCGGAGGGCTAGGTCTTTGAAACGTTCGTATGATGAGCTTTCGAAGGAGTATCGCAAGGCTCTTACCCCCATTAGAAAATAGTATGCTATACTGGAAACGTTCACATACAGCCTATCGTTTAGGAGAAAAACTTGCACAACGATAACGTCAACCACCCCAACCACTACACGTCAGGCCCCTTCGAATGCATCGAACTGACATCACGATACCCGTTCCTAGGAGGCAACGCAATCAAATACGTGTACCGCTGGCAGGGCAAGAACGGTCTGGAAGACTTAAGGAAAGCCCTCTGGTATCTGAACCGAGCGAAAGAGGAAAGCCCCTACGAGCCTCTTGGACTCTATCCGCTCGACTCGTTTGTTCCACCCTACTGTTACTTCCACATGGACGACGAATCAGTGCATATGCTGAGGAAACTCGCCCGACTCAACTGGCAGAACATGCGAGGATTCTGGAAGGGCATGGCCGAACTCGCTTGCGACCACAAGTCCGGCTACACCCGCGCCAAGAAGACGTTGGAGCGTCGAATCCGACTGCTGGAATCCATGCTGACCGACGAGGAGCAGACCGTCCTGTCCGCCATCTGGCAGGACAAGGAGCTGACCGAATCGCAGAATCGAATCGCCTACCGTCTGCAAGCCCGTGGTCTTGCGAAACTGGACAAGTCCGATGGCGTGTGGAACCCGACCGGAAAGGAGCGCTGACATGAAGGAGGAGAACGAAACGTTCCTTGAGCGAGTGTCCTATGCTATGTTCCGGTATGGTCTGGGTTTGTACTTGCTGTCCGGAATGGTGTCCCTGTTGGGGCTTGTCGGCTCTTTTTTGCTGAAACGATTTTCTTGGTATTGGGGTTTGCCTTTCGTCGTATGCGGCATACTGTTTCTAGTCGTGTTTCCACTGGCGTTGTTTCTCCTGTCGGTGGATGATTGGAGACAGAAAAAACATGTCGGAGAAAACGAGATTAAGGTTTCGTAGAATCGAAGCCGGATTGTTGAAAGCCTTCCATCGGGGTTTCAGTCTGTTGCTGGCGGTGTTTCTTTTCACTTTGCTGGCGATTGTGGTGCTTCATCTCGTATTTGGAACGTATGCGGTCGGGCTTCTGGTCATTCCGTCCGTCGTGGTGATTATCGAGGCATTACTGGCGGCTTTGGATTTTCTGTTTGAGTTCCTTGCAGGGGATGTCACGTATGAGCAAGCTGGCATAGAACCCCCCGAAGGGACTTTTTCTAAAAATTCTGAGGATTCTTCCGTGATGGATGACTCTCGTATGTTTGCCGCCGTTTTGAAGGCTTCCCGCAAGTCCGGAAGGCCGAAGAAGGACGACACGCGCTGACGTTAAGTTGTCCCCCCTAAGATAGTACAAGTTATATTGGACTTGTCCACATATGGTAATATGGGGGCATGACTGGTACAACACACTCAAAAGAAATCCTGATGATACGAATCGGATACGCACCCCGACAAGGCCGCGTATACTTCCAACCACACACCGTGATGCAGGAATACCTCCGATTCAGCAAAGAACACGACAACCACGTCCTATGGAAATGCGGAATCATCGGCGTCATGAAAAACGTGGAGCAGGTAATCCTGTACGCGCACGACGAAGACCTCATGCTCATAGGCGAGGTGACTGGCTTCGGAAGCCCATACAATCCAAGGACATGGGACGAAGGAAGCTTCTACCAATGTCCCAAACCATGGTCTAAAGAACCAGCCAAATACTGGATAGCGTTGGACAACCTGAGACCATTGGAAGGGTTCAACCCAGACCTGTATGAACTCGCCGCAGGTAAGGACAAGGGCAAACCATTGTCCTTGGTGTTCGAACGCAAGGTACCCATGCTGACCATGGCCGACGCCGAGGGCAAACGCAAGTCCGCTACCACTTCCCGACGTTCGGGGCTTACCCGTATTCGACTACGTGAGGTGTGAATGGTTCCAGTATTGGACACATTCGCAAAAACACCCTATACTGGAAGTAGTCACATAAGAGTAAGGATAACACCATGACCGAAACACTCATGGACAGACGCGCAGTATTCATGCGCATCAGTTCGGAATCAGACCTCATTGGAAAAGCCAGCGTCAAACCCGACGAAGACACCATCATCCGCTACAACTGGCGACAGGCGGAAAGCATGATGGATGAAATCATCAACCATGCGGAACAGAACGATGGCAAAGCCATCATCCCGTTCGACAGCATCGTCTCAGTCCGCTCGCTCGACACCTGCTCCCAGTTCATCCTCTGGCGCACCGACGGCAGATATCTCATCGGCAAACTGTACGAGTCCGGAGAGGACTACAAGTACGGTATGGACGACCGTGACGGCTACACCGCACCGACCGCACTGCGGGCGAAAACCGCGTCCCGCTGGGTGAAGGTCAAGAACATCAAAAGCGGGGATGACTTCCCGTTCGAGAAATGGTATATCGAAGCATACCGTCATCGCGCTCGTAGCAAGACACCGTTGGATGCAGCCTTGAAGAACAGTCACATGAACGTCATGTTCGTATATAAGGAGGAGGGTAAGGAAGATGCCTAAAATCATCGTGCCGGGCAAACGTCTCACGGCGGATGTCACCCATAAGATTCAACCTATGATTACAGTCAAGGATACGACCGGCAGGGAATGGTTCGCCCGAGCCATGTTCCTTAGTCTGAACCGTGGGACAGGCGACAATTGGAAGGTCGAGGATTTCAGCCTTTCCATCGCTGCCAAGGAAAATTACGCGTTCTACAAGAACACCAAGCTTGGAGTGGAAATCCGTCTCGACCAGAATCCTGAACTCAAGAAACTGGTAAACGAATACGTGTCCATAGTCAAAAAAGACACCACTCAAGCCGGAGCCTGATTTTTACCAAAACAGCAAGAATAGAACCTCCCTTTCGCGTAAGGTTGTTTACAGCGAAACGGAGGTTTTCTTTTATGGTTTATAATCCGTCAGAACCGCGTGACCCGCTGGGCAAGTGGATGAAAGCGCATGGTGGCAATCCGAAGGCGAGTCTTGCCGATAATGTCAAAAATCTCAACTATGCGGAAGAGCATGGGGCGGCTGTCGATACCAAAAACACGCCGACAGCGGTAATTGACCAGATAGCCAAGACCGGCAAAGACGAGGACAACCGGCTGGAGGCGCTGATGAACCCGAACATCAGCGACGAGACGCTTGACTCGTTCAAGTACAGCGACGACGTGAGGGAGCGCACGGCAGTCGCGTCCAATCCGAAACTGGACGGCAAGACGCTCGACATGATGGCGGACGATGACAATTTCTATGTGAAACGTGCCGTGGCCCTCAACCGCAACACCCCGACCAACACTCTGGAACGGCTCGAAGGTGATGCCGACAAGGACATTGCCGACTACGCTCTCATGGCATGGTGTCGGAACCGTTCGCTGGAATACTGTAAGGAAGGCGATTACGGTAATCCCAGCGTCCTGCTCGGGCAGAACAGATACCATCAAACACTGAGGCTCGAAGAGCTTATGGACTACGACGATGTGAGAGACCCCATGCCGCTACCGGGGCAGGACGGTTACAACGACTATATCGAGACCAACGAGAAACTGCATGTCTGCGACGCGTACACGTCGGAGATAGCCACGGAGGCGGCTAGGAACGGCGACTACGACGCAGCCTTGCAAATCTTCGAGGCCGGTCACAGCGAATGGACAGACGACAGGGCGGGAACCACCTTCCCCCTTAGCAAAGGCAGGATGAAATGCCCCGCCATGGCTATCGACGCGGAGACGAAATTGGCTGACCAGTTCCTCTACCACGCCTCGTCCGAGCAGTGCGAAAAACTCCATGAGCTAGGCTACGATTCGTCGGCGCAGGGCATACTGAACCGTTTCGACATGACCAACACCATCAGCACCCGCCCCATGGCGGAACACTGCACGGTGCCGGACAGGCTCGACAGGCTCTCCCAGTCGAAGGACTCAGAGACGAGACTTCATGTGGCGGGCAATCCGAACACCAGCCTTCACACGTTGGAGACGCTAAGCGAAGACAAGGACGAGAAAGTCAGCCGTAGGGCCGTCATGAATCTTGAACATTGCCGTGAGAATCAAAGGCTTTCGGACGAATACGCGGGAGTCGATTTCAACGATGACAGCGGATACGACGATATCCAATTCGAATACTAAAAGAAATTGGAGGAGGAATGTACAATCCTTTACAAGCAAGAGACCCGCTGGGCAAATGGGTCAAGGAGCATGGCGGCGCTTCAAGATTTGTTAGGTGAGGATTCCCCGCCTCTTGTGGGCGGGGAGGAATCGCCGTTCTAGGCTCGTTCCTTTTGGGTTTGTATGTATCGTCTGACGGTGTCCTCGCTGATGTGTCCGACGCTTCCGAAGTAGGTCGATGGCGACCATAGGCCACTTCCCCAGAATTTTCTTCCTTTGAGTGCGGGGAATTGGGTGAATATGCGGACGGCGCTGATTGATTTGACCGTTCTGGCGATTTCGGCAGGGGCGGTCTGCGGGTTGGCGGTGACGAACATGTGGACGTGGTCGGGCATGACCTCTATCTCCTCCAACGTCCATCCGTATGCGGCGCAGGTCTCGGCTATGGCGTTGCGGCATGCGATTTCGACTTCTCCGGTGAGTATCTTGTGCCTGTATTTGGTGCAGAAGATAATGTGGTAGCCGAGTTCATAGACTTGGTGACTATTTCGTTGCATGCTCATAAAACCTATGGTATCATAAGAGGCATGACCATTGGGAAAAGCAAGACGGCGCAACATAGGGAAAGCATGGTGAATGCCACACCCCAACGCACCCTCGTACTCCCATTGGACATCTCACCTGAACAGTACGGAATCTTCGAGGGATTGGCCGACTCCTACAACCGCATGTGGGGTTCGCTTGTCTCATGGTGCGACAGCAACCGTTCGGTCAACCGCACCAGAATGCAGAAGGACAATTACGCGAGACTCCGCGCCGAATATCCGGAACTGCCATCCCAGTTCGTCTGCATAGCCATGCGCGACGCCGCCGGAGCGGTGCGCTCGTGGAACTCGAACCATCCGAAACGCCGGTGGAACCTCAAGGCGTCACGCAGGAAAAAGACCATCAACTACGATTTGAGGGTCATGTCCCTGCGTGGCAACCTGCTGTCGTTGAGCGTCACGCACGGCAAGAAAAGACAGCGGATACTGTTGCCGGACATTCCCGAATGGTTCGACCGCAGATACTCCGAACGCAAATTGAACGCGGCCAAACTCGTCCTCGACCCGGACGGGCGAAACGCGAGCGTCATGCTCGTATACCGCCTACCCCAGTCCACTCCAATCGAACATGGGGACGTACTGGGCGTTGACTTGGGACAGCACTCCCTCACCATGGATTCGAGAGGAGGTGAGACCTCCTATTCCCGCATGCAGGGAATCAGACGCCGTTACGCGCACAACAGGAAGACATTGCAGGAAAAAGGCACCCGAAGCGCCCGCCGCCGGTTGAAGGCGATGAGACATCGGGAAGAGCGGTTCATCCGTGACGTCAACCATCGCGCGTCCAAAAGATTGGCGAACACTCCGAACGTGAGTGTCATAGCGTTCGAGGACTTGGCGTACATCCGCCGTCAGGCGAGGAAAGGAACCAAGACCGGCAGAAGACGCCGCAACATGCTCAACCAGTGGCCGTTCGCCCAACTGCAAGAGTTCACCGCCTACAAGGCCGCAAGGAACGGCGTCAGAATCCTAATGGTAGACCCCGCCTACACGAGTCAGAAATGCAACCGTTGCGGATACGTGGACGCGAGAAACCGCAATCACGCGAGATTCGACTGCCTCCGTTGCGGGCACAGCGACAACGCCGACCATAACGCCGCGTTGAACATCCGAGACAGAGCCATACAAAACCTTGGATAGACCCAAGGTCAGGGTGCCGTCAACCACCCATGATGGATGGGGTGCCCGCGACGACCTCCCTTACGAGAGTCGCGGGGGTCACGCCCACGTCCAAGCCGCGACGCTCGTCATCGCGGTAGTTGACTCCCCATGCCTCGCCGGAAACATTGAACGTTCTGGCCGATGACGGTTGGACTCAGACCCGCATCAACGTCGCCGGTAATCCGAATACTTCGACGGAAACATTGGACTATATGTCCGACCAGTGGAGTCCCCATGTGAAGCGTGCTATCGCGACGAACTCGAACACGTCCGTTGAAACGTTGAAGAAACTGTCCCACGATTCGGATAAGTCCGTGAGACAGTTGGCTTATTCCGGATTGAAGCAGAAAGGTGAGAAACCTATCGACAAGCCATTCAAACCGGCCAAGCCGGTCGAAGACGACAATCCCGGAAAATACATGAGCGCCGATTTCGACCCGATGGAATACTTCGGTCTGAACGACTGATTCAATCCGCCGATTCTGAATCCCTCCCCTATTGGAATATCCGTTGGGGGAGGGATTTTTCCGTTTTCCGAAGGTTGACAACAGTCGAAACCATTAGAGTCGAAACCAGTGATACAGGAAAGATTCCACAGAATCGAAAGTGGTTGACCCGAAATGGCAAGAGACGGTTTCTATCGTCCGGAAAGCTTCATCAGCCCCGGTAGCGAATACGGTCTGCTCCGAGCGGCGACACCGGACAGAACGGTATGGCTGTATGCGAAGATTCCTTGGACGAGCGCACTATTGGATGGTGCGGGCGACTCCAAAAGGAAGGAAGCCGAGCAAAGCTTCATGGCTTTCTTCGACGGGCTGGCCGGTGAGGTCAGCGTGGCGGGCATGCGCTACAGGGATTTGCTGAAAAGCGAATACCGTGAATTCCATCTGCTTACGGGTTCCATGCCTATCCCCTACCGTCCGCCGGTAATGCAACAGGATGATTTGAAAAGCTATCAGGCTTACTATTACCGTAATCTGAACGTGTGCAAGCAGTTCGCTGTCATCGGAGTCCCGTTGAAACTGGGTGGCGAAGCCGGTAGGAAAGGCCGTAAACAGTCGCTTCTTCGGAAAGTCACCACGAAGTTCAATCAGCTTAGCTTCTCCATGGCGAACGGTTACGCCATGTTTGAGGAGTATCTGCCGGACGCGCATCGTATCGAACGCATCATGTTGAACGCCGGTCTTATCCCGTTCACCATCATGGAGGAAAGCGAACGCGAGCAGATGGTTGCGATGATGGAGACTTGGTGGGTGAGTCGAGCGTCCGCGTCCGCCCTTCCCATCATTGCCGAGAACGACCACCTGCATTTCTTCCCGAACAGTAAGGTCTGCCAGAACGCGAAACGACTATACGATGAGGGAATCGATTGCGACCAGTGGAACATCGACAGCGAGTATCCGGCGTCCATCTGCTTCGCCCGAACAACCCAGTTCGCACAATCGGACATCACCGACCCGTCCAACCTGTGGATTGCGAAACTGATGGAAGTCGCTACGGCGGGTGGCGCGAACGCCGTCGGAACGTCCATTCGCGGCAAGGTCGAACCCGGCAAGGTGACGGCTGACACGATTCGCCGTAACGCCCGCACGATTGACGAGAACATCAAGGAACGTTATCAGCATGGCCGTGAGGCTTCCGCCGATATGACCGATTTGAAATATCGTCTGGACTATAAGAAGGCCATTTACAATTCTCCCGAAATGCCGCCGAGCATCATCGATTTGAGTGTCGCCACCTGTGTGGCAGGTAACGCTCAGATTGCCGTGGACTCGTTGCAGAACATCCAGAATTTCGAGTTCACGAATCTGACCACGGCCAACGAACAGTTGATGGCGTTCAAAAGCATGCAGGCGTGTTCTCCGGTGCGTATGACACCGTATGAGATTCACTGGTCTGCGACCTGCGTGGCTGGTGGCGGCGTGAGTAGTTTCGCCAAGGCCGGTGATGATACTGGAGCACTGGTCGGATTGACCGAAGCGAACCGGCAACCCGTTTACGTGGGCACTACCACCGTGCAGGATAAGGATACCCGACCGGGCATTCTGGTCATCGGTGAAACCGGTTCCGGAAAGTCCATGCTGTTGGTGAGCCTGTTCCTCCAGTGGATGCTGATTGACTCCCGTAGCGGCAAGGGCAAAACGCCTTGTATTCTCGTCAACCCGAAGGAAGGCAACGACTTCGAGGATGCCGTCCTGTCCCGTAACGGAACAGTGCTCCGAATGGATTCCGACATCGCTGACGGAACATTCGACCCGTACAATGTGCTCCGAAGCGAGGAAGAGGCCAAGGATATGGCCGCTATCATGATTTCCGATATTCTGAAACCTGACGGCGATACCTCCTATGAGCTTACCGTTAAGGCCATGCTGGATTACGGTTACAAGAAGGGTGGCCGCTGTTGCGGGACAATCCTGTACAAGGCGGCTACCGACTTCCGTGCTCTCCAGCAAGCGGGGAAAGACCCTTCGCAATACAACTTGTATCCGGACACGTTGGACGTGTTCAAACTGATTACGATGAGCGTCAATACGAACCAGTCGTTGCGTCTTATCTTCGGTACGAACGATAACGTGACCCCTTTGCGTGTCAGTCAGAACCTTACCCTTATCAACGCTGGAAACCGTTCCATGATTCCGGAACAGGGAGCCGAGAACACCGTTACAGGACGTATCCAACGTTGGGTGCTTCGTATGATTGTGTTCGGCGCGGGTGCCGCAGTAAGCGAACGAGACGGAATGGTCGGCATCGATGAGGCTTGGGCAATCCTAGGCGAGGACAAGGGTGCCGCCAAGGTGAACGAGTGGATGCGTACCGCACGTTCCCGCCGTTTCACTCCGGTGTTCGCCTCCCAGAAGGTCAAGGAGTTCATCAACGCTGGTATGACAGGCGGTATCGGCCGAGCGTTCCTGCTGGCTTTGGACGACCCGATTCAGGATTCTCCTGCCCGTGACGCTTTGCGACTGTTGCAGATTGAGGATTCCGGCAATCGTATCCGCTCCCGTATGAGCATGGGTGATACGAAGGAGAACGATGAGCCGAACTGGGCTGGCATGAGGCGTCTGCGTATCAAGGACAAGGAGACCGGCAAGGACAAGACCATTCGTGGTGCCGTCGCCTACTTCAAGGATTCCAGCAAACAGCCGGTACCCGTCGAAGTCATCATTCCGCCAGACCTGTTGAAGGAAATCTCCACGACCGCAACCGATAAGATTCGCCGTGAAGAGGAAAAGAAGAAAGCAATGCAAGCGTCAGAAACGCAGGAAGGACAAGAACAGTGAGTTACAAGGATTTCTTCGGAGAGAATCGTCCGATGCCCCATAAGACGGAGGATGAGCAGAACATCACACCATTGTCTCCGCCGACGTTCGACACCACGCCGGTCGTTGAAAAATATGATGTGATGTCTTTCCAAGGCTTCTCCAGTGGAAGACCGTTGCTGTTGGAACGGCCCACCAAGTATGTGAATCGTATCGTCAATTCGATGAAGCAGATTATCGCCATTCCGGAGAACGACCAATATGGTGGGGTCGAGGGAAGGGTCTACCTGTCGCCTATCTTCACACTCCCCGTGGCACTGCTCCATGAGGGAGACAAAATCGGCAATGAGACAGTGAACCGTTATCCGTATCTGCATTCCCCGACGAACCATGACTGGAATGCGGACGAAATCAGTCTGGACGAGTATCTCCTCGCCATCGAATACATGTTCGTCATCCATGACATTGCTCAGGAAAGCACCGAAGGAGACCTGCTCACCTATGGTGTGGACGGAGATTATACGATGGACGATGACGCGTGGAAAACCGCTTGCGAATGGTCTAAGGAAATCAGCAAACCATTGTCCGACCTTAATCGTGGCCGACTATTGGGTTTTGCCATCAACAGTAAAAGCGAGAAGGAAGTCGATACGGTCGTGAACCTGTTCGACCTTTGGGGGGAGGAACGGGAACCGCAACAGATTCTATCCGACGCGCAGACCGCGGCGGGCGATGTGGAAGACCTTTACAATATGGTGTTCAGCATACCATTCGAACCATTCCACTGATTTCCCTCCCCTTACCTAAAAAATTCTGTTAACTTGGAAGAGATGGCAAAAATCTCTTCCAAGTTTTTTGTAAGGCGGGTACAGTGCAAAGTTTTGGAAAAATGGCGGCGACGGGGATGGCTGGCCTACTCCTCTTCGACATGATGATAGCGGTCGGCGTGACCAGTATGAGTACCGTGTCCGATACGACCATGATGTCCATTCGCTCCAACGGATGCAAGAAGACCTCTGCCCAAAGCAGTTCGGACAGTGGGAACAGTCTCATAGACAAGTACATAGCCAAGGCCGAGGAAATGGCTAAGGACGACAAAATCGGTTATAGCCAGTCGAAACGAAAACTCAATCCTGATGTTGACTGTTCGAGTTTCGTCTACTATGCGCTGACAAAGGGTGGCGTCAAGAATCTGGGCGACTCCCCATTTAATACGTCCAGTATGGATGACCCGATGAGCAAGGCCGGTTTCACCAAAACCGACTTCGATGGTTCCGCAGACAAGCTCCAGAAAGGTGATGTTGTATGGCGGGACGGCCATACGGAAATCTATATCGGGGATAATAAGACCGTTGGCGCTCACGAGGATACCGATGGCAAGGATGGTGACAGCAAGGGGGACGAGGTGTCGGAAGTCCCGTTTGATTACGGTGGCGGTAAATACACTTCCTGCTATCGTCTTTCCGACTCTTCCGCGTCCAACTCCTCCGACTCCTCCTCTTCGGACTCCAGTAGCTCCAGTTCATCTTCTGATTTCAAAACCAATGATGTAGCAATCAAAATCGCCAAGGCGTTCGCGTCAGCGGGATTCTCCAAAGCGGCCACGGCTGGAGTATTGGGCAATGTGTATGCCGAATCCGGTTTCGTAGCGGACAGAAGCAGCCCCGACAATGGATACGGTCTCGGACAATGGACTCCCCGAAGCAAAATCCGCACTTGGATGGACGCCAACGGACTGGAGGGCACGCCTGATTCGGACGAGGACGGGCAGATAAAAATGCTTGTGGCAACCGCGAAAAGCTCCTTCAACAATCATTACTTGTCGGAAGCCAAGGCCGAGATAACCGTCAAGAACGACAGTCTGTATGATACTTGGCATGAAGCCAGCGACCCGGAAGTGGCCGCAGTCGCATGGATGGCCGGATGGGAAAGGCCAAATTGGGCATCCCGTAATGAGGATAACCGAAAACAGGTAGCCAAGAACTATTACGACAAAGGATTGAACGACATCTCCTTCAACGGCAAGAGTGGAGACTCCGATGATGACAGTTCCCAATGTTGCACACAATCCGACGATACGGACGGAACCACCGATACCACGTCGGCCAATGTGACAGTAACCAATTCCGTTCAAGCATATACGGATAAGTATGGTCAGGCCGCATTTGACATTGGCAAGAAGTACGGTATCCCATATGAGGCGATTCTTGGACAGTCCGCAGTGGAAAGCGCTTGGGGCGCTTCCAATCTGACGACCAAATATCATAACTTCTTTGGCATCAAGGCGGTCAATGGTCAAAAGTCGGTCAAGCTTGCCACCAAGGAATGCAATCAAGGTGGATGTTACGATACGACCGGTGATTTCGCGGTCTACGATTCCGACGAGGATGGTTTCGCCGGTTATGGCAAGTTCATCACCGAGAATTCCCGTTATGCGACGGCATTGCAGAAGCGTACCGACCCTCACGCGTACATTCAGGAGTTAAAGAATGCCGGATATGCCACGGACAATAATTACGTCTCGACCGTTTGGGGTGTGACACAACAGTTCATTGCTTACATCAAGCAGACAAACAAGTTCCCGCCATCGTCAGAAGTGCAGTTTGATTCCGCTCCCCCGGCTGACACGGGTGGTTCCTCAAGCGGTTCCTCAGACGATTCCGACGCGAACACCACGTGCCCTGTGAGTGACGATAGCGGTAGTACTTCGTATGGTTCCGTCGGCGGTGCGCCTACCAAGGATGGGGACTTTTCTTGGATGTGTTCGGGCAATCAGAAGATTTGTAGCGCGTCTGACGCTGGTGTGTTCTACCCGCATTTGGAATATGGTCATCAGTGCGTCTGGTATGCATGGAACCGTCTTGCCATGATTCACGGCAACGAAGGCTGGTCTTGGGTTATGGGTAACGGTGGTGACATCGCCAACAATTTGAAAGGCCAATCCGGTTGGACGGTCGATGGGAACCCTAAACCCGGTGACGGTATATCAGGTCGTGGTAGCCCGTTCGCCGGTGGTGGTGATTGTGGTCACGTGGCCGTGGTTGAGGAAGTGTCCTCCGACCCGTCCGGTTGGAAGATTCGTATTAGTGAAGGCAACCGTGATGGTTCCGCGTCGTTCTCCTCCTATGGTTCTCGATGGCTGACGAAATCCCAGCTTTCCAGCACTGACTGCCAATTCTTCCGTAATTCCAACTGGAAGAAGTAGTTTGAGTTATAGCAAAAAGAGAAGGAATGTAGATTCCTTCTCTTTTTGCTTGTGTAATGCACTATTCTCTGTCGTGGATGGTGGCCGCATCCTTCGCCGGGTCAAGGTCTGGTGCCTGTTGCTGACCGTTGGCTGTGTTTCCGGCCTGAATCAAATCGTCCCACATGCTCCAATCGACTTTTCCATCCATGCCTCCCATGCTGGTGGGCGCGTTCAGTACGCGGGTGATGCCGGTTGGATTCATACCATTCCAATTTAATGCGCCTGAAACCGGGATGGCGATTCTGTTGCCCTCACCGATACTGTCGGCCACCCGGTCGGGAGTCCATGCGGTCAGGAACGGGTTAATCCACCAATTCTGGTTTCCTACATATTCGATGTCGGAGACCTTTCCATTTTTGATGGTGAGGATGTCGTCAATCTGATAATCCCGCCATGCCGGGGTGAGCGCATTGTAGCCGCCCATCGAATAAGTGTCGCCGCTAGTGACGAGGATGGAACGAACCTTGCCTTTGACTCTTACCTTGCCGTTTTCGAGCACTGTGGCCGTCGGGTCTTTGACCCATCTGGTTCCAGTGCCCCATACTTCGTTCTTCCACCACACTTGGGAGGTGGGCATGGTGTCGCATAAGGACTGGTAGTCGGAGGTGTTGCACACGTAGGAGGGGGCGTTGCCTCCCCATCCCTGATTGATTTTCACGGAAGTTGGCATGTCCGCCGGAGTCTCGATATTGTCCGGTGTTCTTAATGCGGCCAATACTTGGTCTGCTGGCTGTTTGGTCCACTGGTGTGGGTCTGCGAGCGAGTCCACTCCCCAATTGCGCATGTCCTTTTCCATTTGGAGGGCGATGGTCTTGTTCTGTTCCTTTTGTTTGTCGGACAAGACTGGGGTTTTCTTCTTTTTGGTCTTGTTGGTGGAGCTGGAGGAGCTGGTGTTGGCGCTGGCTTGGGTCTCTTTGGTGGACGTGACGTGCTTGCGCCATGCGCACCATCCGATGACGAGCGCCAACACTAGGACGACTGCTGTGATTATGGTGATGGTTTTTTTGTTGTGGGACATGAGTTCAGCCTTTTGCTAGGAAGTTCGGACGGGTGTTCGAACATCTAGAAGAATCTTAGCGAGAAACCCTGCCGTCAGCCTTCTTGTACTGGGATTCCCTTCCATCCAACCCGTTCTTTCCGAGGCGAAGCAGGATGGTGTTCATCCACATGACACCCGTGGGGATGAGGTATCCGATAAGTGCGAGCAGGAGGCAGAAATTATCTCCGGGGTTCCAGTGAACGTAGAGCATTGGAACGATTGCCATGAGCACGCAGTCGATGGGGATGTCACGCAGTTTGCCCTCATGGAATTCGATTCGGAAGCACCAGATGATGGTTTGGAGGATGGCAACGAAGATGAGGAACGTGAAGATGTCGAATGCTCCGACGGCGATTGAGGGGATGACTGTTCCGAAGAAGTTGTTGAACATCGTTTCGAACGTCTGTCCTGCACTGGTCATGGACAGTCCTCCGATTGCGAGGACGATGACGCAAATCGAGTAGACGATGAACGTGCCAATCGAGATAAGTAGCGTTGCCATTTTGTTTTCTCCTTTTTCTTTAGGTCATAATTTGTTTCCTTATGGCGACTTTTTTTGTGGACATTCTCAGTATAGCATGAACCTAAACTTTCTACAATAACTCGCCACCCAAGACGACGACACGCCAAGAAAACACCCCAACCAGCCCCAACCTCCCCCAAACAATTTTCCTGTTTTCAAAAGGTTTACAACAAACAGTCCATTAGTGTCGTTAATAGATTTCCGACATTCAAAAAACAGATAATGAATGGAGTCCTCGATGGCACAGAATCGCGGTGGACGAAGCCGCAGTAGGAGCAAAGAGCCGACCCATATCTGGAGCGGCTTCTGGTGTGGACTCATAATCATCATCGGCGTAATCCTCTGTACTTTACTGAGACTTCCGCTCATGCCGTTCATCTGGCTGGGAATCCTCGTAGGAGGAACCACGGCCACCTATCCGACGCCCGCACGTAAGACAGACCCCGTAGACCCGAAGAAACTCAACGTCTACTACCGTTGGAAGGATATGTTCTCCGGGCTGAAACCTTACTCCCGTCCCGAAAAGGACGACGAGTTCGATGAGAACCCCGAGACATTCACAGACCTCATGTCCAAGTCCGATTGGCTTGCCGTGCATAGGGTCTCATGGTGGGTCGGCTGGTTCGTCGGCCTGTACGCCAGTCGTGGATGCGGCTTGTGGACGATACCGTTCAACATGATATTCGGTTTCATGTCGGTCATGGGCGTCATTCATTGGCGTGACCGTCTTGTAGACCGTCGGCATATCTATCAGGGTGTGAGCGTGTTCGCCTTCCTGCAAAAAGGTAAGCCGTCGCAGAAGACCACCGCCATCGTCTCCGCTGTTGTTCTTCTTGTTATACTGGGAGCTTGCGCATATTTGGGGTTCGTGGATATTCCAACGACGCTCAGTCTTCCCGCACTTCTGTTCCTGTTGCTCGTGACGAAATTTGACAAGAAGAAGCAGACCGCGTATTGGCGTGAACTTGTAAAAGCGCAACGCATGCTGGACGGTTGGGTCAAAAGCGACGACTTGGCGAAGATGTGGGGAGGAGCCTACGTCACCCAAGTCAAGAAGGTCGGCCATCGCAAGAATCCGATGCACGTCATGCGCGTCCGCTTGCAAGACCAGTATGACGCTCCAAGAAGCAATGAAAAGGTATTGAAAGCCGGTGTGGAGCCGTTACGTTCCTCCGCCACCTCAAGCGGATACAATTTCATAGCCCTGCTCGCCGCCAAAACCATCAAGGAGAACGGCTGGCAGTTCGACCCAAGCCTAGTGCGAATCGTATACGGCAAGGACGAGTCCTGCATTCCCGACATCACCAAGAAGAAGGTCGGGACGAAAATCGCCCAACTGGTTGCCGACATCGCCTACGATTATTGCGCACAGAACGAATGGCATAAACGTCCGCCGCTCGTTCAGGTCATCGACGCCGCCGCAGACGATGAGGAAGAGGCGGCATGGCTGATGCTGTTGCACAATCCTCCCAGTGGTGGTGCTCTCATCACCCAGTTGGGATTGGAATGGTTGGCGAACCCGTTCAGTCCGGCTGACATCATCAAAATGCCTATCTTCTCCGATTTGGAGAACGCGTTCATGCTCGCCGCCCAACCCGAAACGAAACTGAACGACAAAGGCAACAAGTATCGTCCGGCGGGTTTGACGCAAAGCAAATCGTTCAACCGGTATATCGAACTGTCCCGCCGGTTCAAACAGGACCAGAAGGCTTGGCAGGATATCGTCGGGTCGAAACTGAATCTTCCCGTCTGCAATTACGACGAAGAGAAGATTGTCGAAACCAGTGAGGGCTGGTCTATCTCGTTCATGCCGGAAATGCTGACGGCACCAGACCGCACGTCCGACTTCATGAGATACGACCTATCGAGTCTCGACCCGTCCAAGGATTTCGTCGGACTCATCGAGGAGAACAGCATCACCTCGCTGGTCATGGCGGACAACGCCCCTTTGAGAATCGACCGTCTGACCGGCTCCCGTCCCGAATACCGTCGTTACGCTCAGGCGCTCATCTACAAGGCGCTCATGGACGTGATGCCATCGCGGGCGGAGGTGGTCATCGACTCCTGTCAGCAGATGGGCAAGGACACGGCCATCTGGCGTATCGGCTTCCATTTGGGTCGTGGCGGAACCGTTGCCGACGTGCGTAAGAAAAGCGCCAACATCAGCGCCGCCGTCGGTTCCGAACGAGTGTATTGGGATTGGCAATCGGCAGACCGTGCGACAGTATGGCTGTGCTCCAACCCGTATCTGGGAACAGACCCGGACAGCGTGGCCCATTGGAAGATTCGAGCCGCCCAGAAGGAACTCATTCAACTAGCCTTGTCTGACGCTTGGGGTGTTGCCGGAGTTCAGGACAGTTCCGGCAAGACGCCGACCGTCGAATCGTTGGGCGTGCTTCCGAACAACAAGGAAGTCCTGCTCGCCAAATTCCAGATTCCGGGCGGATTGGATTTGGACAAGCCGCAATACAATCTCGGCAAGTTCCTCACCGAAGCGAACTATCCGTATGGTCGAATCATCCAAGCCTACGGCACGGATTTCTCCATGGTGTTGGCGAAGAAGAGTCCGTTCCCGACAAGCGTCATGGCGGATTGGGAGACGGCGAAGAAGTGCGACCGTCGCAAGTTCCCGATTGGCGTGGACGATTTGGGCAATCCCGTGTACTGGGATACGAAGACCACGCCACATCTGCTCATCAGCGGTAAGAGCGGTAGCGGCAAGTCGTCCGCTTCGCAGATTGTCATTGCGGAGGCTTTGCTGAAAGGCGAGGACATCATTCTCATCGACCCGTCGAAGGGTTGCATCGATTTCACCCAGTGGGCGAAGCCGAAGGCTCTGGCGTTCGTCGGCCTGTACCAGTTGCGTGAGACGGAGGCTGTGATTTCTTGGGCACGTGAGGAGATGGCCGAACGCGTGCGCATCAACAACAAGTATGGCGTGGGCAACATCTTCGAACTGAACCCGGACGACGTGGAGGAAGCCGACCGCAAGCATCTGAAACCGTTGAACATCCTGTTCGATGAGTTCAACTCGTACTTGCAGGAGACCGGCAAGACCACGCAGAACCCTCAGAAGGACATGCAGATTGCCAACGACAATGCCGCCGTGTCCGCCACGAACGCTTCCATCGCCCGGACGATGAGCGCGTTGAGCAAGATTATCGTGCAGGGTCGTACCGCTGGCATCCGATGCATTTTCGGCGCTCAGCGTTTGACGATGGACGATATGAAGAAGTACAACGGCAACGCGTTCTTCCGTTCGTTGGGACGTATCCTCTTGGGAATGGACTCCCCCGCAGGCGTGGTCAGCGCCCAGAATCTCTCCGAAGCGAACCGCACCCAGAAATCGTTGAAGAACGAGGATGGTCTAATCCCGGTCGGTCGTGGAATGTACGAAAGCATGCAAGGCACTCTGATGGCCGTGCAGACATGGTATTCGGGCGGTCAGGACGAACTGGCTAAGCTCGTTGCCGACATTCCGAACCCGGAACCCATCGACTACCAGCAGTACATGCCGCGAGCGGCGGAACAGTTCACAAAGCTCGACGTGGAGGATATCAAGGAAATCTTCACTTCCAACAACGGTTCGGAAAACGTCGAGGACGAGGACGTGGAGGAAGAGGAATGGTAATCATCCCGCTCTTCCGGCTCGTCTTTTCCAACAATCCCAAAGGAGGGGAATTCCAAAAAAAATGTCGTTCATTCTAGGTGATGATATTCACGGCCTTCCGGTCGAATGGCGTACTGAAGAAGGCAATCAGAACATGCTGACCATCAGCGGCAATCATGGTTCGGGCAAGACCATGCTTGCGGATTCCATCATGTTGCAGGCTTTGGCCGCACAGTATGCGGTCATTCGTTTCGACTTCGAGGGCAAGCCGCTCCCCTCCCCCATCGTCAGTCAGGTTGACTATGAAGCAAAGGCCGAAACGTTGGAGGTGCTTGACCGGACGGTGGCTGAAATCAGACGGCGTGGAACATGCATCGAAAAGCATGGAGTGGAAGGAGAGCCGACCCCACGTCCGCTTCTGCTTGTCTTCGAGGACTTGGATACGCTCATGGAGACCGAAGACCGATATTATCTGCGTGCCGTCGAGGAACGCCTACGGGAAGTCGAAACCGGAATCTCCGGACTGCGCGTGTATCTGGTGCTTGTATCATCCACGTTCCCCATGGAGGAGCATTCCCTTTTGAAGAACGTCATCTCCCATAGTGGTCACGTCCACTTGGGGTACTCCCCCATCGAGAAATATGTACTCCCATCCAACAGGGAACAGGCGAGCCATCTCATCACCCGTCTCGCCGACCACAGCTTCCAACTGCTACCCGGACAAGGATTCTACGAAGACCGGTTCGGAGCGTTGAAACCAATCAGTCAACCTCACGCATTCGAAGGAGGAAACCACAATGCCTGAGACACGACCGAAAATCAAAATCGGATTGTCCAAAATGTTCCCCGAAGGGTTCGACGCGCACAATCCGGACGATATGATGCGGTTGACCCGAAAAATTCAGGAGAAGGCCGCACGCCAGCCTGAAAAATATGAAGGCTATCTCATCGACAGCATCAGCCCGGACGGACTCTACGCCTACATCGCTCCGATGGCTATGTCTACCGACGATAAGGAGATGCAGAAGCTTCTCACGGAGGGCATGGCGCACGGTGATGAAATCGACGCCGCCGACTGTATGGGCGAAGCCCGTCAGAAGGATACCGTCGCCCGTATCGAACTGAATTATGCCAACAGTACAGACCCAACCATCAAACATGTGTCGGGCATGACATGGAAGGTAATCGATTTCATTCCGCGCACCAGTTCCAAGAGCGTCGTGCTGTTGCAGTTGATGGACGATAAGACCATTTCGATTCGCCAACAGTTCGCTGAGGCGTTGGGTTTGCAGAAGTATCCGTGGCTTATCCGTCTGACGCCGACCGCTGAGGGTGGTTGGAAAATCCGTATCAAAGGCAATGCGGCCACGTATCGTCCTTCCAAGCATGATACGAAGATTCAGGAGACCGTTGAGATTATCGGCGGTGAAGGTTGGTTCTTCAAGGCTGATGCCGAGAACGGTGTCATCACCGTGTATCCGGGAGTGCCGCCGACCTTCCCTGCGGTCATCAATCCGCCGAAGGAGTTCTGGAAGAAAAGCGATTTGCGCCACGCCTACTTTGGTATGAAGCTTCCCGACCGTGGACGTGAGACCGGCGACCTGCTGTACAACGATTGGAAGGACGCGTCCGGAGTGCTGGTCGCGGGCGCTTCCAATGGCGGTAAGAGCGTGGTCATCAACTGTCTTGTATATGCCGCAGTATCAGCCGGATGCCAACTCGCGGTATGCGACGACAAGTACAAGAGCGTCGATTTCAAATGGTGCCGTCCGTGGGTCATCGACCATGGTTGGGGTTGCGACAGCATGGAATCCTGCGCGGCCACCTTGCAACACATTCTGGACTTGAGCGCGGTTCGTGCGAATGTCATCAACCAGTATGGCAAGGAGAATTGGTGGGGTCTGCCGGAGGATGTCCGTAAACAGTATCCGCCGATTCTGTTGGTGTGCGATGAGATTGCGCAATGGGCGGCACCGTTGACCGTTCCGCCGGGATTGTCGAAGGATAATCCGACCCGTATCAAAGCCGAATACGAGAAGGGTATCCGTGCGATGAATTATATGGCGTTGCTGAAAATCTGCCAGACGGTTCGTTTCAGCGGTATCTTCTTCATGTATGCGGCCCAGTCCGCGACCAGCCAGAATGGTCTTGACCCGAGTGTCCGGACCAATCTTCCGTCGAAGATTCTGTTGGGCGACAAGGTCAACGATACCGTTCGTGGCACCGTGCTGAATGATGCGAAGAACGCTCCGACTGTGCCGAGCTATCTTATCGAGGCTGGAGTGTCCCGTGGCTGCGGAATCGCTGAACTCGTCGGACAGGAAGCTTGCGTCTACAAAGGCTTCTACGAGGACGACCACAAGCATGACAAAAGCTGGAGCGACATTCTCCGCGAACACATGTTGGAAAACAATCCCCCGAAAGGCAATGATGAAGCCGGTCACTGGTCTTGGGACGACATCATCGTCGCCGTGCCAGCCGCCGCAGAAAAACCCGACGACGGTGCCATGTACGAGGATGACAGCCACTCCCCCAGCCGGTTGGAAACCGAAGGCGGATTCGGTGAAGACGGTCGTGACGTGGCAGACCGGGACGAACCGTTGAAAGGTGCCGCCGCCGCAGCTCATGCGAGCAAACTGTATGCGGCTGGAGTTGACGTGCCCCACGTGAGCGCGGTAGCCGCCGCTCGCAGTCTTGCCAAAGAGTCCGCACAGCAGGGCTTGTAAGAGTCCGACCATCATAGTCTGGAGGTGTTTCGCAGATGTCTGAGCAGGATGATTTTCTGATTGGCAACAACCGGTTGGATGAGTCTCTTTTGATGGACATGTCCGACATGCCGGTGGAGCAGTCCGCCGCTAAACCGGCGAGCAGGAAAAAGAAGTCTCCGGCGAAGCGGAACACCTCTTCGACTGTGAGGAAGAAAAACAGTGCGACGGCGAAGCAGCCGAGTGGAGAATCGTCTTCCCGGAACGATGCTGGTACGTCGAACAGGCGGAACGGTGGACAGGCGAAACAGAATGACGCCGTACCGTCCGATAGTGAAAACCAGTCCTCCACAACGCCGCCTCCACGTTTCAACAGTCAACCGGTGGAGCCGGTCGATGTGAAACCGGTCAGCCAGCAGAATGATGGTACGGTCGATGAGGATTCCATCGATATCGACAGTCTGCTGGAAGACCCGTGGGGTTCCCCATCATCCGATACAGGCGAAACGGTTGAACAGGATTCCGGTATGCCGGTCGGACAGTCCCCCATCGAAAACGGCGTACCGGCTGAGCAATCCTACGGTGAGCCGGTCGGACAGTCGGATGTTGGAACGGAAGAGCAGTCAGCTTTCCAGCAGGAACAACAGTTTTACGGCGAACCGGCAGAACAGCAAACCGGTGTAGCGGGAAACCAGCAGTCCGAAGATGACATAGACCCGTTCTCCATGTGGAACATGCAGGAACAGTCCGATGCCTCCACGGTAGGACAGAATACCGTCAATCCGGATGGGCGACAGAACAGCGAAACGGCGGACAGGCAGAACGTTGGACAGGCGGAACAGGATTCCATCTGGCGGATGGATGACATGCCGCAACAGGCGGAACCGCAACAAGCCGATTATCCGGCCAGCCAGCAGGACAGTCAAGCGGATATTTGGAGTGTTGATTCGCCGGAACAACAGTATGCCGACGGTCAGGCGCAACAGTCGAACGGCGAAACGGCAAACCAGTCAAATGATGATTTCTGGAATACCGGCGAACCGGCGCAACAGCAGACCAGTATGCCTGAACAACAGTCCGATGACGTTCAGGCGTTCCAACAGAACGGCGAACAGGATATCTGGGGAGACAATCCCACAGGCAGGCAAGTCCAACAGTCGAATGGTGAAACGGCGGACAGGCAGGCCAGCGAACAAGACTTCTGGGGAGATGAATCCGACGTTCAGCCGGTTCAACAGTCGGACAGCGGACAGGCAATCCAGTCGGACGGTGAGCAGGATATTTGGGGAGACAATCCCACAGGCGAAACAGCAAACCAGTTGAACGGTATGCCGGAAAGCCAGCCGTCCAACGAGCCGGATATATGGGGGAGCAGTGACGACAATTCGCCGTATGGACAGAACGCCGCTCCGGTAGCCTACGATGATATTTGGGGAGATGAGATTCCAGCCCAACAGCCTGAACCGGATGACGGCGGACAGGCAAGCCCATTCGACGGCGGACAGGAAAACCAGTACGACAATACGCCGGTGAGCCAATCCGACACCGAACCGGCGAACCAGCAGAACGGCGAACAGTCCAACCAGCCGGATGATGACTTCTACCGTCGAAACAGCATCTTCAACGACCATGGTGAAGGCCAATGGTGGGAGGATGGTTCCAACGGTCAGGAACAGTCGGCACCCCAGCAACAACAATCCGCGCCACAACAGGAGGATGACGGTTTCTGGGATGACAGTATACAGGCAAACCAGTTCGACAGTACGCCCGTAGAACAGTCCTCCGGTTTTCCGCCGCAACAATTCGACGGTGAACTGCCGGATTATGCGGATGATGCCGAAGCCGAAAACACCACCGACGGTGAAGGCGATGGTGGCAGAATCCGTAAAATCATTATCATGGTCGTGGTGATTCTGGACGGTATCGCGCTTCTATGCGGTGGTGGCTATTACGCTTATTCGACATACACTCACGCCCAAGCCGAGAAGGCCCGGCAGGTTGAAATCCAAAAGAAGCAGGATTCGCTCACGAAAGCCCAAAACAATTGGGACAAGCGTGTGGCCGACGCGAAAGACCTGATTAAGGAAATCAAGAACAGTCTCGTGAAGGACGACAAGACCACGCTGGGGGAGTGTGACAAGCTCAGCAAGGCCACGGAAGGAAATCCGATGACCGAAGCGGCAATCGGCAAGAAAATGAAGGCGTTGAACGCTCAATACAAGGCGACCGACAACGCGTATCGGAAGGCGTTGCAGTCGAAGAGCGTGGACGTGTCCAATAAGTTGAAGAATCTCATCGACCAAGCCGGAAAACTTGGCGACGCTCCGGATTCGTCGGATAAGAAGACCATGAACAGTCTCGTCAAACAGTGGAAAGATACGCAGGTGACGGCTGACAATGTGGCCGACGCCAACAAGGCGGTGTCCAGTCTGCAAGATGTGGTGGGCAAGGTCAGCAAGGCCAAGACCGACGCGGATAATGCGAAGAAGGCGGAAGAGGATAAGAAGAAAGCCGAGGAGGAGGCCAAAAATCAGCAGGCCCAACAGCAACAGCAGTCCCAGCCGACTTACACGCCGCAACGGCAATACACGTACACGTATACGCCGCAACGGCAGTATACGGCTCCAAGGCAACAGCAGTCCACGCCGTCAACCCCGTCCACACCATCGACTCCATCCACACCGGCTACACCGTCGCAACCGTCCACCGGTGGTGACGGCAACAGCGGCGTGATGTTCTAGCCTAAAAAGAGTTATCCCAACCTACAACAGAAACTTGTAGGTTGGGATAACTCTTTAGAATCAGTCAATCACCATTCGGTGTCCGCACCCTCGTCAAAGTCGGAGTCGTAATCGTCTTCGACCGTTTCCTTGACAGGCTTACGGGTCTTACGCGGTCGGGGAGCGGGAACCTCCTCTTCCTCCACGCCGTCGTATTCCTCTTCCGGTTCGACCGGCTTCACCTTACGGGCGGGCTTGGTCTTACGACGCGGCTTCGGAGCCTCCTCCTCATACTCGTAGTCGTCCTCTTCTTCCGGTTCCGGTTCGACCGGCTTGACCGGCTTCGCCTTGCGACGCGGCTTCGGAGTCTCCTCTTCCTCCACATCGTCATCCTCAGCATAATCGTCAACGTCAGAACTGGAACGAAGCTTGACACGCTTGTTCCACGGGTCGTCGCCCGACTCGTAATCCGGTACCATCTGGTCACGCCATGCGACCATTTCAGCAATCTGCTCTTCGGTGAAAGCATCCTCAAGGGACATGATGCCAGCCGGAGTACCGCCGCCGATAATGACAACGCTCTTGATTCGACCGGTCACACCCTGACCAATCTTGGCCTGATGCCAGCCGGAAAGACGAAGCACGGCACTCGCATACTGTCCCGCATACACCTTGTCTTTCCAGAAGTCGAGTCGGCGTTCGTACTCTTCAACGGAATCGGGGTCTTCCTCGTTCACGATGAAATGTTTCGGCATGGGGTGGAGGATGTTCTTGTCATCGACCCAGCCGACGCTCGGCGGTTCGGTTGCGCGAGACTTGGCGGAAAGCATGTACTTGCCCCTCAGCGAGGAATCACGTTCGGACATGATTACCAGTTCGCCGGTGTCCTTATCCTCGACTTCCTCACTATCGCAGTCAACGAGGGCGAAGTGGATTGCGGCACGCTTGTCGAACATGCGCTTGGCTTTCAGCTCTTCGATATATGCGTTCTGATAGCCGGAAATCTTCTTGATAATGGCGCGGTCACGACGCTTGTCGAGAATCGCACGGAACATGTAGGACGGCTTACTTGGAACCTTGTCCTTGTTCTTGTCATCGTCGCTCTGCTTGAAAACGTAAGGCTCGAAGAGGGAGCAACGTCCAAGAGTGATATGGGGGAGGAACACGTCGAGCGTGGACGGCACTGACGCGGACTGCTCTTGCTCTGCCATTTTTGGCTTTCTCCTTTATTTTCGTTTTCCTCTCACACCAATATCAGGCATGAACCTTTTCCATTCGGAAAACAGTTTGAACATGCTTTGACATGAGTGGAGGAAGTCAGTTCTTTTATGTGGACATGTCCAAGTATAGGTCATATTTGAACTATTGTGAAATCAGGCGTGTCCCTTTGAATTTCAAGGATTATCAGCATACTCAATCATACGATTTGGCTCAAAAGTGAACCAATGCTATAGTTGGGTTGAAACTTGTAGGAAAGGAGTTGTCTAAAAAATGGGAAACATCTCATTACGCAACCTTCGAATACAAGCGGGAAAAACACAGGCTGAAACAGCCGAAGTACTGGACGTGTCAACAAGCACATATAAACGGTGGGAGAAAAACCCACTTGAAATGCCACACGGCATGTGGTTGGAAACCGTCCAATATTTGGAAATGTCCGCGCAAATCAGAAAGAAGACCAAAATGGCAACCGATTACGGCCACTCCGAAGTAGTATTCGACGAACCGATGACCGACGAGGAGGAGGAAAGGAACCGAGCATCATACACGGTTCCGATTCCGGACTCTCTGACCAACAGTTTCGAACCATCCCAGCCCATCACCGATAAACAATTCCTCGACTGGGAGATTCGCCACATCGAACCATATCCGGGTTATGCGGAGGAGTACGCCGCATGGCAGGACGCGTGGGAGGAAATCGACCGGGCACAGGCCGAAGCCGATGGAAACCCCTACAACTACGTTGACAACATGAAGCTCCAGCCGGAGTTCGACCCGCAGACCGGCGAACCCATCGACTATGAGGAGCCTGTTATCTTCCAGAACGCCGAAACCAACAAGGTCGAAGTGCATCTGCCCGACGAAGACGCGGTCAAGGCCGACGCCGAAGCGCGAGGCGAAGACACTTCCATCACCGGAGACGAAGAGGAGTAATCCTCCATGAGCCAAGCGAAAATCATCGACGCGACCGACGAGGAATACTTCGCCATGGACGCGCTCGACCAGAGCCAGTTGAAAGCGTTCCTGAAAAATCCGAAGGAATGGGCTTACGACCGACTGTTGGGCGACCATACGCCGACTGACGCGATGAAGTTCGGAACCGCATTCCACGCCTACCTGTTGAACACGAGCGAGGTCGTATGCCTTGACGAGGGGCAGACCTTCCAAAACAAAGCCAACAAAGCATGGCGTGAAGCGCAAGAGGCGATGGGCAACATCGTCGTATCCTACAAGGATATGCAGTTGCTCAAACGCATGAAGCAGAACATCATCGACTCCCGTCCCGACATGTACGACCTTATCGGCAAAGGCACATGCGAACAGTGCATCGTGTGGACGGATGACGATACCGGCTTGGGATTGAAAGCCAAGCCGGATTTGATTCCGACCGGCGTTGACTATCTCGTGGATTTGAAGACCGCGAGCAGTGCCAGCGCCACGGACTTCCACAAGCATGTCATCGAATACGGTTATCACATTCAGGCGTCGTTCTACCGTCAGGCGGTTGCGAACTGTCCGGCGGAAGCATTTCAACGCACCAGACGCAAGCCTGTGGCTATGCAATTCTGGGTGTTCGAGAAAAGCGGCGCATGCGATTGGCAACCGTTCTCCATCAGCGCGGACAATGACGTGACGAAAATGGCCGGAATGGCTATCAGCGCGGCCTTGCATGGCATTGCCGAACTCCGTGACAAGGCGGAAGCCGACGGGCACTACGGCAAAGGCATCGACGCGGCGGCACGCTACGCGCTCCGAAACTGCGGATACGACAAGTCCTTGAAGGAAGTCGAATTCACAGCATGGGATATGGCCGACGCGCAAAACTTCGCCATGTACAACGACGTTGTCGCATAGCTCTTTCCCCTCCGTTTCCCAACAAAAAGCTTGGGGCATCGAAAAACCGGTGCCCCAAGCTTTTTGTTAGAACGGGTTTTCCGTCATGGCGGACTCCTTTGCGGAAGAGACGGCCCCCTGTCCGAAAGCCTTTTCCTTTCCTTTTCCCGAAGTGAGGGAGCTTCTGCTGGGATAGAGCGTCAATCCTTTTTCCCCAACGGAAGTCGCCAGCTCCGGCCACGCGTCCGACACCTTCTCCAACGACCGGCAAAACCTCCGTCTGAAAGAGTACATCGGCGTATCCGCTGAATCGAACTGACTCCGAAGATTCTCCCAAGAAACGACGACGGGCTTTTTCAGGGCATATGTTCGATAGGCAAGCCACTGGTAGATATCCAAAGCTCTGGGGGAACGTCCTAATTGGGCGGCGATACCTCTGTTCAAGGGGACGCAATTCTCCGTAAGAATCCGCCACAGCAAGTCAGATAATCTGATATATGTTTTCCGAGAAGTGTCCACGTCGTGAAAGTGGAATTCTCCGTAATCGAAAATCCGATAGTTTCCCACGGCCAGTATTCGTTCTTCCTTCGCGTCGAACCGGCCCCTAAACTGGATAGTCGTATTCAGTATACGATTCAGCATCTCGTCTACTTTTTCGGCCAAACCGCCGTAATATGTTAGGCCAGAGTGCTTGCAAAAAGAACGGAATGATTCGTTAAAGACTATAGTCTTTTTGTCGAAATCGACTTTCTCAGACCTTTCCATGATTAAAGAACTCAAGTAGAGAAGAATAAGCCTAGGAATCTTCCCATAAGCCCACTTTCCTCTTTCCGGGGCAATATTGACCGTGACCGTTCCGTTCCTTTTCTCAAAGAACTCAGCTCCCGTATTCTCTATAGGGAAGACGCCAGCGATGGGTATAAGTTTCAGATTGTCGGCAACTTTCAGAAGGTAGCCTTCGTTGCTATTGTCAATCATATGACCGCTCTTTTCTTAACTAATTAACGGTTTGCCACGTGTAAGCCCGACGATAGAAAACAGGAGAATACGTTTCTACTCATTGAGAAGGCTGGATTAGGCAAACGGGTTTAGTTCCACCTGCCTTGGCTTCACCGGTTGGGGAGTCTTTTGGACTGGTTCCTCGGAGTCCAGAGAACTCTTGCAGGGGTATAAGGTTAGCCCGTTTTTCCCGCATATGACTTTGATTTCAGGCCAAGCCTTACATACCTTGTTTAAGGCTCTACTGAACTTTTGTTTAAATGAATACATGGGCGTATCCGATATGTCGAATTGAGCCTTGAGAGACTGCCATGGAACAAACAAAGGCTTCTTCAACCCATAAGCTCTATAGGCAAGCCACTGGTAGATATCCAATGCTCTAGCCGACTTGCCAAGCTCGAAGGTGATTCTCTTGTTCAACGGCACCGGATTGTCAGTGAACATACTCCACATCTCCTCAGAGAACTGGATATAAGAAAACGGGTCTCCATCATCTTTAAAACCCGGATAGTCGAACTTGGAGTTATTGAAACGCAGATGGAATTGACTCACAAGACGTAGGTTACGCCCCTCTATGAAATGTCTCCCATTAGGACTTTTGCCGATTAGGGAAATCGTGAAAGTCGTTCCGGATAAGCAAAGAAGAGACTGTTCGACATCTTTGACACTGGTTCCAGCCGCCAATCCAACCTGTTCACAGAATAAGTGGAAAGACTTATCTATCTTGACGATATGGTGCTCCATATCCACTTTGTCGGAGCCTGTTTGCACCAAAGAACGAGTATAAATCAGAAATAGGCGGGGTATCTTCCCATATGTCCAACCCCACATCGATTGCATTACCGCCACGGACACGCATCCGTTCGTCCTTTCCACGAATCGGACGTCACCGGGGTTCTTGAGAGGGAACATGGCAATCTGCGACATGAGGCTAGGGGAATAGCTGATGTCTTTTTTGTTGACGGCTGGTGTATCATTGGACATGAAACCACTTCCTTTTACTCTGGTTTTTAGCGAACCCCCCTGTTCTGCCTATCGCAGAGGGGTTCTCTTTTTTTCTTTATTGTAGGCTGTGGACTGTATTTTATGAGGTTTTCAACAACACTGTCTACAGCACCCTATTGTTCACAATTTGAGTATGAAAAAACATTTTTTACCTATTTTTGACTTATGATTTCAACTAAATTATATATGTCTTTTTGACTATCTTTTTATATCTTCTTAAATGTCCGCAAAGCCTTATTTTATCGGCTCTACGGGCATTTTGCTTTTGTGGTAAACCTCACATATCTAGGTCTATCTTCTTATATTTTCGCTATCAAGCGTGGTTAAAATCGTGGTAAATACTTCTATGCAATTAGACGCTGAACCTCTGATTTTGCGGTATCTATGGACGCATGAGCGTACCAATTCATTGTGATACTAATGTTTGAATGCCCCATGATATACTGTAAATCTTTTGGGTTCATGTTCTTGCTTGCCAGCCTTGTGCAGAACGTATGGCGTAGCGTATGCGGTGTGATATGTGGCAAGGGATTGTCCTTGTGGTGCTTGTTGTATTTCTTTACCATACGGACAAATAAGGCGTTGTAATCAATCGCAACTTTTGGCTTGTCCTTATGATTGACAAATAGGAAATTGCCCCGTCCGTCTATCACAAATGGTTCTGCCTTTGGGCGTTTCTTCATAACCCGTTGAAATGCCTGTATCGTTTCTCTGCTTAATGGTACTTGCCTTATTCCGCTTTTCGTCTTAGGCGTTTCAATATAATAGCCTTGTTCCTTGCTCTTTAGTAACTGGTGGTCGATAATCACAACTTCATTCTTGAAATCAATATCGGCTACTGTCAGTCCGCACAGTTCCGAGATACGAAGTCCTGTTTTTAACAGTATCAGCACATCATCATAATACTTGTGATACACATTGTCCGTCTTGATGAATGAGAGTAAGGCTTGTTCCTGTTCCTCTGTCAATGCAACTTTCTCTTTGGTATCATTTTCTAGGACTTCACTTAACTTGAAATCAAAGGGATTTTTCCTTACGCAATCGTCTTGTATGGCGATATAGAATGACGCTTTTAACGAGCGTTTATGGTTGTTAATGGTATTGTAGGAAAAGCCTTTGTCTTTCATGCGTAACGCCCATTCTTTAGCGTCAGAGGGTTTTATCGTATCAATGCTCCTAGCACCTAACTTATCCTCTTTCAATAACCGCATGAGTTGTTCCCGTTGTTTTATTGTGCTTTTCTTCACATTTGCCCTCTGTGCGTTCTGTTTGGCATAGAGTTGGCAAAGCGTCATTTTCTTGCCTGTGCTGTCGATACCGTCCTCAATATCCCGTCTTATCTGCTGTTCCAGTTCACGAAGTGAGGGTTTTTCCCGTTTTCCCTTTGGTGTCGGGTCTGTGGGTGTCAATCTCCAAGCATACACATATTTTGTGTTTCCAAATGCGTCTACATATTTATATAAGTATTTCCCGTCTGTTCGTTGGCTCTCTCCAGTATGCAGGATACGACCTTTGTTATCCCGTCTTTTTTCTTTCATGGTGTCTGCTCCTTTCCTTGTTGGAAAGAGCCTTGATATGACTTGTGTTCATCATAACACATACAAGGCTCATTTGCATTAGATTGCGTCCAATTTGTCAATAACCTGTTCAAACTGTCGGCGTTTAATCTGTATGCGGTTGCCATTCATAATGAGCCAGCCAGCGTCCTTGTTTTCCTCTGCTAAGCGTCTTAACTTGTTTTCTCCGATACGGAAATACTTTGACGCTTCTTCAATGGTAAGGGTGTATTTTTCCCATACGGGAATATCGTTGTTATTCATCAGATACCCCCTTTCCCATGTTTCGTGTCATACTGGATATAGGGGATAAGGTCGGTGCGGTTTATCCTCTGTAAATGGGCGGTTAATTTACTGGAAAGGGAATTGCTGTATCTTGCCTTATCAAGCATAGTTCCCACTTTTTCCAGTCCGCCTAATGCGTCATGTTCTTCCAAGAAGTAAAAACTTTTGACAGCGGAAATCACGCCACCCTCTGTGAGCCATTGCTGTGTTTCTTCAAGGGAATTTTGCTGTTTTGGTACTTGCAGTTTTAAGACTTCCACAGCCCCTAAAAAGCGTTCCCAAAACCGACAAGTTTTCCATCTGCTCTTATTACTTTCGTTTCTGTTTGGTACGACAAAGCGTAGGTTGTTTGCCAATAGACCGAAAGCCAGTTCTCCAAGTTCCAGCGGTCTTTCCTTGAATGTCATGGCAAAAGCATGAGCCTTATCATCACGCAGTTGCATTTCTGTCCGTTTCCAACTGCCGACTTCCTCAAGCGTCTTATTATGTTTTGAACAGACTTCCTTATCCTTATCATAAAAGCGGTAGGACAATCCCGATTTACCAGCACCGATATAAACAGTCTTTGCGGTGTCGAAATCATCAAACTTACTTTCGTCAAAGTGGTAGCCCTCACTATTCGAGATAAATTCCTCTTTTTCGCATTTCTTCTTTATCTGCTCTATGGTAAAAAATGGCTTTTCGTTTTTATCATCAATGGCAATATCAAGCCTTGTGAAGTGGAAGTTATCCTGTCCGTATCTTCGCTCACAATGTTTGAACATATCCCCAAAAGTACAATTCCTACTGTCGAGAATACGGAAAATATCATCACACCCTCTGCCGGTCATAACAAGATAACAGCCTAACCCTTGTGGGTTATCCTCTGTTTTTCTTGCGTCGCCCGATACATAAATATCTCCAATCTGCCAGCGTGCTTGATAGGTTTTGTATTTAATGCTTGCCGGATAGACATTGAAAATGTCAGTCGGTAAACCTAAAATGTGCATGATGACATCTTCAGCAGTTGCCGTTTCAAATACAATGCTGATGTAATCAATCTTAACGGATAAATTTTTGTGTGTAGTTATAGTGCATTACTCCTTTCGTATGTCCCGTTTTTTGCGGGGTAAAAATTGTGTTTTTTCCTTTATTTATCACAGTTTCTAGGTACTATGACATGTATGCGCAGGGCGGTGTTACATATACGCCCTTTACGAACGCCTAAAGGCGTTCCCTTTCTTCCTGTGTCTGCCCCGTTCTTAACGCTCACGAGCCTTGTAAGGCTCGTGGCTAAACGGAACAGCCCCAGTCAGAAACCTTATTTTCGGTCTGATAGTCCATGCTTATTCATGCTATCAAAGCGAAAATATATATTTTATATGCTTACTCAAGCGTGTGATTAACCCTAGCGTGCTTAATCACTCTGTCTAATACGATAATAACTCCATTAGAATTACTTGTCAAGAAGTTTTTGTTGACTTTTAGATATAGATTAAGTATGATATGCTTATAAATACCAAGAAAAGCAACGAAAGGAGCGGTTATACTAAGTTATGGAGCATTATGAAAAGAAAATCAGTTTCTTAGGAGAAAACATACAGACCATAAGAAAACACAGAGGAATGAAACAACAGGAACTTGCGGACAAAATCGGTATCAATATGCAGAGCCTTTCCAAGATTGAACGTGGCGTGAATTATCCTACCTTTGATACGTTAGAGAAGATAATGGACGTGCTGGGTGTAACGCCCAATGAATTATTGTCGGGAGAATGGAAGTATATTGACCACACCGAGCCCTATATCATGGATATTATCAAACGGGAACAAGACTTCAATGTTTCCTTAGATTACCTGTCTGAAAATGAATTTTTCGATGATGAAAAAGAATGCACATTTTACAAGGCATATAAACTCATACAGTATATCCATAACTACATTACCAATGAGGTTACGGAGTTGGAAGAACTTATGGAAATCAAGCAGTTGATACAGCGTCAAAAACTGGAACGCATGATAAAAGTGCATAAGGAAATGCGAGGGTTAGACCGATACAGAGAACAGCCCAAAGAGTATAAATACCATGACCCTTATGATGATTGGATATTTCGTCAGCTTGCGGATATAGACAACAGAAACAACATTCCCGACACTTCTCCACAAGTAGACTTCAATGAAGCAGACTATGAAGATTATCTAAAGGCGAAATGGAACAGAGGTCTTTAATTTCCTCTTGCATGGAAGATACAGCAAACAAAAAGCCCAGTAAAGAGTGCAAAGCACCACCAATGGTGGCAAGGCTCTTGACAGGGCTTTTTCTTTTCTGTTGTGGGGTAATCAAGAGGAAGAAAGAAAAAGTGTGCATTTTTGTTCCATAAATGCTAAGGGTATGCTGATTTTTATTGTGGCGGATATATGGAACTGTTATAATATGGATATGAAGAAAGCGACAAATTTGAAAGTGTTAATAATTTTCAAACAGCCTCATTGCATGGAAATAAGAAACAGACTATCCTTAAAGTAGGAGGTGGCACAAATGGCAAATGAAGATAAAAAAGATTTTAATGCTATGTTGCATGATAGTAAGGATATGCCAAAATTTCAAATTATCATAGACCAGAAAAGTATTGAGAAATATGGTGGAAACAAAATGTATTTTGCTCCCCCGATTGACTATGACAAAGTAATGAAAAAAGTTCCGTATGGTAAAGTGATTACGGTTGGAAAAATACGAGAACACTTTGCAAAATTGAGTGGTGCAGATTTTACAGAGCCGATTACAGCGGGTATATTTGTTTCTATTGTAGCGTGGGCGAGTTATCAGCGTTCCGAAGATGAAACACCCTATTGGAGAACATTAAAAGCAAACGGAGAATTAAATGCTAAATATCCAAATGGTATTGAAGCACAGAAAGAAAAATTAGAAGCAGAGGGACATACCATTATTCAAAAGGGGCGTAAAAATATACGATACTATGTAAAGGACTATGAAAATTCTCTTTTTGATTTGAAATAGGCAAATTCTATTTCACAATTTCATATCTCTATACACAAAGCAGTTAGTCTTAGGATTGACTGCTTTTTTCATACCTAAATTTCAGATTGGAGTGATGAAATGGTGTTTGTTAGAGCTGTTCAATAAGATTATCGGTGCATAAAATTTTATTGTGGTGCTGATGTATGGGTGCTATAATGTGAAAAAAGAAGTAATCGAGGTGTTCTATTTTGAATGAGAGAGAGAAAATTATTCGTTTATGGTTTGATATGTGGTTGAAACAGCAAGACTTAGGAATGGATAAAATTTTTACAGAAGATGTTGTTTATACGGAAAGCTGGTGTCCTAAATATGAAAATCTTAAAACAGTAAAACATTGGTTTAATGAATGGAATACTCGTGGTAAAGTCATTATTTGGGATATTAAACAGTTCTTTCATAAAGAAAATCAAACTGTCGTAGAATGGTATTTTAAAAATGAAATGAATACGGGAAGTGTTGAAGAATTTGACGGTATTTCCTTAATTGAATGGACAGAAGATAACAAAATCAAATCATTAAAAGAATATGGTTGCAATCTCAATAACTACAATCCATATCAGCACAGCGATAACCCTCAATTTAGAGATGAAAAAACAAACTGGTTTTAAAACTTAATCAAATTATATCCATATACACAAAGCAGTTAGTTTTAGGATTGACTGCTTTTTAAAAAGACACCATTTAGGTGTAATGATGTCTTTTGGGTGTTATTTTATAGGTCATATCAAGGCTCATTCAATCGTGGTAAATTCGTGGTAAAATGAGTTTTTTCTATACTTCAAAATACTTGAAAGTATAGTGTTTATGCGGATAATCGAAAATTAGATATAAAATTTAGTTGAAAAGTTTATGATTTAGATATGAAAGTTCACAATTTGACTATGAAAAGTTCACAATTTGAATATAAGAACAGCCTCTCAGCCTTACTGCCACAAGGGCTTTCAGGCATCCCCATAAGTATACATAACATACATAACTAATACATAACATATATATAGGCTCAAATTTTAAAAAATTTGAAAAATCAAAAAATATAGGAAAACGCTTTTGCCGGGTAAAAGTCAACAGACATAACCCTCTAGGTAGGTTTTGAAAGCAAGTTCCTCTCCTTGCTGGGAAACCGTTAACAGACGTGGCTCTCTTTGCTGGGAGTGGAGACGGGTTAATCCTTAGATTGGGTTGTCGCTCACTGGCTTTTTCTTTGCTTAAGAAAACCGGTAAAAATCTTAAACCTTGTGAACCGTTAACAAGCGAGAATTCTTTACCCCGGGTTCCCTAAAGAAGAAAAAGCCCACCCCTCCCGTGCCGCCGGTTTTTCTCTTCGTCGTATTTCCGTGCTTTTCAGACTCTTCCAATGTTGTTTCCGTTAGACTGGATTAGTCCACATTGGCTAACGGAAAAGAGAAAACATGCTTTTGCCTATCGCGCTTCCGACTGGTTCGCCGGTTCGGCCTCTTGATGATGAGACCGTTCGTGGCCGGTATTGCGATGGTGCCTACGTTCAGACCGGTCTTCCCGCAGGCGGGAAGGATTACGATGAGTGGCTTGCCGAACATGACCGTATCGTCGCTTTAAAGGCCCTTCACGGGGTTTCCGGCAAAATCGAGACCAATCATACCCGTAAGGACATTATCAACCTTCTACAAGCCGATATCAGCGCATTGGAGAAGGGAAGCAAAAAATGAGATTCACACTGCATCCGACCGACAAGGGAACCAGCCGTTGCGTCCGCTGCGGCGTCAGGAAAACCCCATACGACGGGGAAACCATGTGCCAGCACTGTCTAGGCGTGCATGAGTCCGGCAGCCACCGTCCGTTCGGAGAATCGTCATGGTTCGGAGGAGCGTCATGGTTCGTCAAACCGTAGCGGTGAAACGCGGCGGATACCGGTTGACCATCAACATTCCAATCGAATGGTGGAGCGGCACCGACACCGTGCAGACCGAAAAGACGCGTGCCCTACGGCGTGCGAGAATCCGTCGGTATGCGAAAGACAAGTGGCGGAATCTGAAAACGATGAAACAGGCGTGGAAGGTGGAACGGTTCCTAGCCGTGGTCACGGTGTCCGCACCCCACGGCGGGAACGTGTTCCCAGCACGAGCCGCCGAAACCGTGAAGCCGATAATCGACGCTGGTTCCGACGTGCGCCTGTGGGATGATGATGATAGTCTGCACCGGCATTCGACCATCTACCTGCAATCGCCCATCGAAGCGCCTTCCGGCTGTTATCTGCTAGACATTCTCATCATTCCGATTTCCGACGAGAACCCGCAGTATCAGATTACGGGCGGATTGGCGTCGAGCGTGGTCGGCATGTGGAGGAACATTCCCGTGGGGGAGCGTCCCGCATGGTGTGACGGCTATGAGGTGAAGTTCAGCGTGCCGGACAAAATCTGGATTACCAGCAATTACACGGATTCGGATTTGAAAGCCCGCCAGCATGGTCAACGCAAGGCGACCACGTGGGGTAGGGGCAACACGTTGGGCGTGCGTGAGAAGGTCGGCTCCCAGCTCATCGCCTACGCGGAGGAGTGTTGGAAACGCCAACCCTACTGCGGGTACGGCAAGTACATCGTCATCGCCAGCATCGCCTACCCGTATGGCGTGGCGCAGGCCGACCCGGACAATACCGCAGAAAGCGTGAACGCGATTCTGAAAGCGGGAACGAACGTCGGCGCATGGCATGGCACCACGTCGAACTATTGCAAGGGCGTGGCGTTCGTCCGGTCTAAGAATCTGAACCATAGCGGACGGCATTTGGTCAGACTGCTCGTGTTCCCCGTGCCGGACGGGTTCCAAATGTTGGAAGCGATAGCGGATTCAGCGGACGCGAGCTGGGAGGAACACGACCGGAGGTTGAAATGAGTTGGAAAAGCGTATTGGGCAAGACCCTGCTCGGGGCGAGTATCCTGTTTGCGACCGTCATCTACATGTCGTTCGACGTTCCCGCAGATGGCAGACTGGACATTCGTGAATCCATCCTGTCCCTTTTCGGCCTGATAGTAGGCTTCTGGATATTGGGGGAGACGTGGGGACGATTGCTGTGGAAGGGTTTGAGGATTCTCACCAAGGATGTGGGCGTGTTCGCTGAAACCGTGTTCGTCCACGTTTCCGACCATTTTCCCAAGAAGTCGAAGCGTAAGAAAAACCGGTAGATTACCTTCTTTCGCCTTTTATAGACCTTGAGGATTGTAGACTGGAATCTGATGTTGGAAAAACCTCCCGTTCGGGGAGGAATCAGGTCGAGGAAGGACAAGACATGGCCTACAATCCGGCACAGCCGCGAAACCCCATCGGACAGTGGACTGAATGGGGTTTGACTGTCGGCTGGCATGAGTACGTTGACCGTCGCGGCAACGTGCGCAAGTACTACAAGAACAATCTCTCCCAAATGCCCAGCGGCTATGAGATGATGCACGTCGGCGCGAGCGGACGTAATTTCAGCACGCTCAAAAACCATGAGGTTCACGAACGAGTGCATATCACCGGCACCGAGGACGGCGAACAGCTCGCCATTGCGTCCACCGGCAACACCTGCTTCGGAGTCATCAACCATGACCGTGAGGCCCCGGAACACACGTTGAGCATGTGTCGTGGAAACAAGTTCCAGCCGGTCAGCGAGAACCTGCCGTTGGACGAGACCAGTTTCGGCGGTCGTGCCGCACAATTGGAGGGGCGTAAGGACGGTAAGGTGTACGACACCCTGAACGCCCGAACGAACGAGCAGGTCAACCGTGCCGCGTTCGAAGGCGAGAACGCGAAGGTGTACCACATCGACCCGAAGGACTTCGCGGAGGCGGAGGTCAAAGCCCGCCACTACTACGAGAATAAGCTTGGTCTGAACAATGCCGACGCGCGTTCCGCAGAAGTGTTCGTCTACATGGACAAGGAAGGCAAGACGCACGTCGCACCAGCCTTGAAGCGAGACTCGAAGACCGGTCTTCTGAAACGTGCCCCCCGCCCGCATAATGAGGGGGGCTCCCCAATGGCTATCGTTCCGGGCGACGATTTGACCCGAATGACCCGCGCCATGCAAGCCGAAGGACTGGACGACGTGCAATGCGCCATCAGCGCCGGTACCGGCAAACAGGCGAACGGCCATCCGCAGAACGCCCTGCACTTCCGCAAGGAGTTCTACCGCAATAAGACCAGTGGAGACCATGTGACCTCTTGGGGAACCATCGAAATGAACAACAAAGGCACCGAGGTCGAGAAGGCCCGTGGCGAGTTCAGCAGCGACAAGGAGTACGCGGACTACAAGTCGAAAGTCGCAGACCGTCGAAACAAAGCCGCATCCAACTACTATCATCCGGTGGACAGCGAAAGCGCCGCCAAGCTCATGCGCCGTAAGACCGGCAACATGAACATTCCACAGGACAGCATCGAAATGCGCCATCAGGACAAGGAAGTGTCCTTCGCGGTTCGCGGAGAGCATACCAACACCCTTTACGACGGATACGGTTCCCGTGTCGGATACGAGGCGAACGACGCCGACGGATTCCGTAGCATGTTCAACTATTCGCACCAGAACAATCCGGTACCCGCCCAAGCCGTGCATGTCGGCACCGGCAAGCATGAGGGACAGTACGGCATCACCCTACGCGACAAGGCCAGCGGCATGAGCGTCGTGTCTTGGTACAACAAGCGCGGACACCACACCGACACCGAACCCCTGCTTAAAGCGAACCTTCCCCAGAGGGCATGACATTTCCCAAAACGATTTTTTCGGGGTGGACAATCCGGCAAAAGTCTGGATACCGTCCACCCTGAAATTTTTTTCAAGGTATTTTCCCACCTATACGAGGTTGACGGCATACATGTCCGCTAAGGTGGTAGACGAAATCCGCAAAGGAAACGTTTCACATTTCGGATAGGACATTGAATGAGTGACAATTGGAACAATGCCGCCAAGAAAATCGGTGGCGTGGGTCTTGCTGCCGTGATGGCCGTCGGCTCCATGGGAACGGGAGCTGTGACGGCGTTGGCCGTTGACGACGCCAATACGACGACCCCGCTATCCACTTCCGGCGGCGAGACCACCACGACAAGCCGTAAACTCCAAACCACCTACGGAAAGCAGACCGTCACCTACGAGAAGGACGGCGACGGCAACTATACGGCCACCATCGACAAGTACGACGGCGACCCGTTGGAAGCCGCCACCGCCACGCTTGACGGCGAGGACAAGCCTATCGCATTGTCTGCTGAAACCCCGACCCTCAACATCGACCACAGTAAAGTCGGCGTCAGCCATCTGACCGGCACCGTCACCTACAATGGCACATTCGATGAGTCTGACACCGTAAGCCGCAAGGTCACACTGACCGTGAACGTGGACGAAACCTACGGCAAGGAAGTCACCCTAAAGAACGGGACGAAGTTCGTCGTGCAAGGCGACACCAACACCGCGAACGCCACACTGAACGGCGTGACCTTGGACAAGGACGGCAATCCGTCCGAAAACACCGTCCGCCTGTCGGACGGCACCACAGCCGCAATCGACTGGTCGAAACCCACATACGATTACAGGAACGGCTACACCGTCACCAAAACCGGAACCGCGACCGCCAGAGTCGAAATCATGGACTTCAACTGGGACAGCGGAACCCGAATCGACGCCTACGGTTGGAACACGCACACGAGCGTGACCGCATCCAACACCGCCAGCTGGTCAACTAACTATGAGGGCAACGACATCCCATTCACCACATCCGACGAGGATGGAAAACAGCTCGCGTCCATGACCGGCAACACCATTCCTCAACGACTGGAAGTTACCGGCAGCAACGGCAGCAACGTGACCCTCACCAATCCGACCATCACGCCGGGAGCCACCACCGGCGCGGGCAAACTCGGCATGATTCACGAGACCGGCACAGCCGGATACTCCAAGGAAGCAGGAGGAATCCTCCCCGAATTCGCCGCGACCGTGAACTATACGAAGGATTACGGCAAGGAAGTCACCTTGAAGGACGGCACCCCGTTCACCATCCGACAGAACGGCAGGACCGCCGTGTTGGACTACGCGAACAAGGACTACACCGTCAACAAGGCGGGCAAGGTCGTCGGCAAGGACGGCAGGGAAATCACCAGCCTGAAACTGTCCGACGGCACAGAACTGCCAATCACATGGTCTAAGACCACTGACTCCAAAACCCATGTGACCACCGTCGTGGGAACCGTCAACCAGAAGTACAAGACCATCGACCCGGAAACCAAAGCCGAATACGAGTGGACGATTCAAGTCAACCAATCCTACTCCCGTACCGACACTTGGAGCGGTGAGGTAGAAGGGAAGACGTTCCAGTTCACGAACAATCCGGAAACCGGCGACCAATCCTACACGGCCAGCGAACCGTCCGACAAGGTTCCGGGACGTATCACCGTGCGTACGAACGACTCCGACGACACGTTCACGTTGAACCACGGCGACCTGAAGGACGTACGCCTCACAGCCAACGGCACGTTCGCCAAAGTGGACGTGACCGGCACAGCCGTCTACCATGTCGGCGCTAAGAACGGCAATCCGGCGTTCGACGTTTCCATCCCGTTCAAATATTCCACGGGTGAGAACATCACTCTGGCCGACGGCACCCAGTTCACCGTATCCGGAGAAAACCCGGACGGAACCGTGGAAGCCGTAGCCAATGTGCCCGCCAACAAGTCCTATCATGTGAGCAAAGACCGCAAGGTCGTTGACAAGGACGGCAATGAGGTCAAGACAGTCAAACTGTCCAACGGCAAAAGCCTGAACATCGCATGGAACGTCAGCGTGGACAACGCCACTCACGTGACATCCGCAACCGGCGTCGCCACAGGCAACTACGAGTACACGGACGTTCAGACCGAACAAACCAAAATCTGGCATATGACCGTCAACTTGGGAGATTATTCACGTACCAACACTTGGTACGCGCAGGTTGGAGATAAGCAGATTCCGCTCATAAATCTTCCGAACGCGGGTGGTAACCAGTCCCTCACCACTCCGACCGTGAACGTCCGTCCGACCACCGTGACCATCGGCTCACTGAACGAAGACGACAACACCAAGTTTACGATTGAACCGACCTTCAGGGAACAACACATCACTTCGGGCGATAAGCTCGGCACAGCAATCGTATCCGGCACAGCCGTCTACCATGCCGACGCGAACCCGGATAAAGGCTTGCCGCAGTTCGACATCACCGTACCATTCGAATATTCGATTGGCGAGGAAATCACGTTGAACAATGGCACCGATAAGGGGACTCCTTTCAGCAAGTACGAAGATGGTTCCTATCACGCCGGATATTCCGCAACGGGCCTGTCCGACAAGGACAACAGTCCTTCCTACCATGAGGTCACACTGTCCAACAAGGACAAAGCCACCGTCAAATGGGAATCCACTCCCAAGACCATGGTGGGTGCCGACAACGAGCATAATATCGTCGTGCTCTCCGGAACAGCAGAGGGAACCGTGACCGTCGATGACGGACACGGCAACAAGATTGAACAAGCCTACACGGTGGGAACCCGAGACGTTCGTCCCGAGGATAAGAACTTCACGAAGATGACGCTCACCCAGACTTCCTCCGACGGCAAGTCCAAGAGTTACGAAATCAATAAGACGGACTTTGATGAGAACCATCAGAAAGTCGTTGACCTTCCCGCCTCCGACGCGAAGGACTCCTTCTCCCTCTCCGCCGAACATGGTCTCGACGCGGAAGTATCCCGTCCGAAACTGAGTGTTGACGGCACCAGCCGAATCATCACAGTCAACGTGAACGGCGTGGACTACACGGTACGAGTCAACTTCCAAACCTCCGACATCCAACCGGACAGTCCCGCCAAACTCAACGGCATCTACGTGAATCTCACCGGCAAAGCCGAAAAAGGCACGCTCATCGACAATTGGAATCCGAACAGGCTCGACTATGTGGTCGCATTGAAAGACGCGAACACCAGCGCCTACCTGCTACCGGAAGCCCCGGCAGGAGTAACCGTCAAAGCCGGAAACGTGACCCAAAGCGCACAATCCAACCGACAGGAATGGACAGTCACCGACACCGCCACGGGAGCAAGCCGCACCTACAGTGTGACCGTAACCCGTCCTGTCAAAACCGCCGTCACCGAATTCCAGCCGAAGGAGCCGGTGGAACAGTCTCCGGTCAAGACACCAGACTCTCAGACTGACACGAGCCTCGCATCCGTCGGTTACGTTGGCAAGGACGGCAAGTATGTGCCCGTCACATCCGACAAATTCGACATTCCGGAAGGCGGCACCTTCTCCTATGAGACGAAGGTTGGCCAAAGCGCCGTAGTGTCCAGTTCCCACAAGGGCATGACCTACACGTATACGGTCAGCGTGCTCTCTCCGGACGGCAATACGTTCACCCAACATGACTACACCGTCACCTACATCACCGCCGCCACCCACAAGGCGGAACTCACCGGCATCTCCGTGGACGGCAAGCTCATTAACGGATTCGACCCGAACAAAACCTCCTACGAAGTGGCTGTGGACAATCCCGACAAGTGGACGGTCGTAGGTCAATACGACAAGGATTCGGGAATGAGCATCACCATCAACAAGAATGGTGCCGATGCGACACTCACCGTCACATCCGGAGATGGACTCGTGTCCAAGGATTACAAGGTTCACGTCACCAAGAAACTGTTCGGAGGCGCTGGAACCGCTGGCGTAAGCGACCTCGCGCAGACCGGCGTGAACACCGGAATCATCGGACTGGTCATCATCGTGCTCGCCGCAGTCGGCGGACTGTTGGCCATGGCCGTCAAGAAGCTTGGCAAACGTAAGACCGCAAGCCAGACCGAAGAATCCTCCGACGGTCAATCCAATGCCGAGACCGAAACCGAATCCGACCCGGACAAGAAGAAACCGGCCCATAAAGCCGAATAACAGATAAAGCCTTGCCCTCCCCGACATGAAACCATGCTTCAACCAGTTGCCAAAGATTGGAAGAAGCATGGTCGGAGCGGGCAAAAATCGGAAGGCTGGCCTTGGGAACTCTCCTGCAAACCGTACTTGAGACCAGCTTTCCATACTTATAACTGAACAATCAAAAAACGCGCGGGGGGGGGGCTTCTTTTCAGCCCTTCTCCCGTTTTCATGACACACTCTCCAGAAGGGAAGCTCAAGGTTATGAAACCCGGCCTGAGAAAGGTTGCCGCGCTTATCTTGGCTACGGCGACAATGTTCGGTGGTGGCGCATTGTCCGCGTCTACCGCTTTGGCTGACGATTTGACGGTGGATTCGTCCACGCAAGTCCAAGCCGACACCAGTAATAGTGGGAACGCCGACACTAATAGTGGCAACACCCAGTCAGACATTACCGGCAGTAGTAATGCTGACAGTCAAACACAGTCGGACGTTCACGCCGACACTAGTATCCGAGCGCAATCCGCTCCGGAAGATGCTAAAGACGTTACCATTCATGACATGCTCGACACGGACACCGCATACGTGTCGAAACTCAAACTAACCGACCGAGTCACTGGAACCGCACCATTCGACAATGACAATGAGCGTGGCGACGATAAGGACGCGAGCAATGATATAGTCCGCTCGTTCGATGATGTAATCTACGACTACGATTACACCGTCACCCCGGATTCGACCATGGACTATTACAAGCGTACCCGTGTCGGCTTCCATTTCGAACTGCCTTATCCGGCGGATAAGGTCACGTTCGACACCGACCAAATGGGTTGGGTAGACCAGACTCCCGGCTATCAGCCGAAACTCACGACCGAAACCATCAACGGTGTGAAGACGCAAGTGTACACCTGCTATCGCCTGTTGGAGCCGACTTCCAACAGTCCGACCGTCAACCCCGGCACCAGCGCCATCCAGCTCGCGGTCAAAGTCAAAGCCGCGCCACACGGATACAAATTCCGCCCGACCGTACAGGCGTGGACAGCATGGAACAAGAACAATCCCACCGACACCGGAACACACAAGGCAATGTCGGACACGCCAAAGGACGTGACCGTAAGCGCGAAACTCAACCTGAACATAAGCCTGCAATACCAAATTACGGGCGGCGGCACCTACGATTTCAATACGGGTGACGCTACCGCGCCAAACAAAGGCAAAGGCAAGATTCAGGGACGCCAACTGCATGTGCTCGTCCGTACCGCGATGCGTTGGAAGGACAGGTCGAAGGGGTTGAAGGGCATCGAAGTGCCCACCGGAAGCATCGGCTACAAGCTGAACGTGTCCAGCGTGTTTCAGGACGACGACGACAAGCATGCGAAGCATGCGGGTGAAAAGCAATGGCAGCCGATACTTTGGGACAGAATCCACCAAACCACCACTTATAAGTGGAACGGAAAGAGCACTCACAACAGGAAGTGCGACTCGTTCGACCACAATGGTAGTTTCCCCAGCTCCATCACCGTGGATAAGGAGTCCGTCAACGACGGAACCACCGTCTACGACGACGGCACCATTACCGACAAAGGCACCACCGTCAACGTAAGCTTCACCGGCTACGACACGTTGAACTACCCGTGCGCCAACGCCGGACAGTACACCTCATTCGGCAAATGCTCCACCGCATACATGGACGGCTCCCTCACCCAACAGCAGGTAGCCGCACTGCACGTGGACGAGTTCACGTTCATCCTCCCCACCGCCACCACGGACGGCAAGACCGCCGCCCAGTATTATGGCAAAGACCAGACCGGCAACGTGACCATCACCGATACCGCACTGTCGGCCACCAGCGTATCCGGCATGACGCTCGACACGTCCGATACGAACACGAACCAATCGGTCGCCGACGACGACTTGGCATCAGGCAACTGGACAGTAAGACTGCCCGGAGCATTCATCCAGAGCATGTACTACACGAACGCATCCACCCGCACCGTCGGACGTTGCGACAACGCGACCACCGGACGCTGGCAGGACGCGGAAAGATACAAAGGTTCCGACCGAGTGTTGGAAAACACCAAGTTCGGCATCGTCACCGCAGCCGAAAACAAACTGAATTCGACCGGCAACGGCAGGGTGCTCGGCGTCCACTTGGTCAAATGGGACCCCGACATCCTCACCCCGTTGTCCGCAAGCGACAATCCCGACCAACCATACACCGTCCACGACAGCTACAACACGTGGGGCGCGCGCTTCTGGTGGTCGGACACCCGCACCAATGACGGCATGGAACCCGTCATATGGGGCGTATTGCCCAACGGCGTCAACTTCTCCACCGACACCGCGCAAGCCAAGACCGACTATGATGATTTCGACTGGTATCCGACATACGCTCAGGCTGCCAAGCATGGCAAAGTACTCGCCGCGCAGATAATCGACACACGCGTATGGGATACCGCCAACACGTCATACGATTCACGTATCAGCGTCGGCGCCACGCTCCCCATGCAGGTCAACGACAAGACCGCAGGCAGGACGGCGCAGACCACCGGACAGGTTGACTACTGGACACGCAACGACCTCGCCAAGAAAGCCAACCTCGACATTGAGGACGATTTGACCACGTGGACGGCATACGCGCGCTCCATCACCGGCGACGACTACACGAGCCTCGTCAAACAACTAGGCAAGCCCAGCCTCCACTACGACGGCAAAACCTATCTGAAGGCCACGTTCAGCGACGACGGCGTATATCAGGGCGGCGACACCGGCGGAAACAACAAGGGCGACACCCTGTACGTCGTGGGCGAACGTCCGGCAATCGGCATCCACACCAGCCAGAAAGACACGGCCAACACCGTGTCGAAGACCATCTACGATTTGGACAAGGAACAGCGTCACGCCGACTGGGTGATAAACGCGACCGCCAAGACCGGCGACAGCAGCACCGGCGGCGACTATCTGACCGACTACCACATCAAGGTCACACTGCCCAAGGGTCTGACCTACACGGACGGCTCATCGACCGTGGGCGGAGAATACAAGGACACTGATTCAGGACAAACGCAGGGCGTTGTCACCGGCGGCACGCCCGTCACGCCGACCGTCACCCCAAACAAGGACGGAACAACCACATTGGAGTACACGGTCAACGGAGTGAAGGCGGACGGGACGGACACGCTCGTCAGATTCTCCACCACCATCGGAGAGCCGTCCGACCCGGAGACGGACGCGAAGAACAACCAGCAGTATACGGTGAACACGGAAATCAGGTCGAAACGGTGGATGGGCACCCCGTCCGCCGCCTACGGTCAGACCGCCGCCTACACCATCCGCGTGTCGCGTACGCACGCGTCCAGTCTTGCGACCCGTGCGAAGACCCTGTTGAACGAGACCCAGTCGAATCTTGGATTCGTGAATATGCTGGGCAACTTCAGCCGTGACGCGAAACCCGCCCCGTATGCGGTTGACATCATGCCCTACAAGGGGTTGAGACAGTCCGACTATCACGGCGAATACACATTGACAGGACTGTCGGTCAAGGCCGGTGCGGGCGCGAGCATGAGCGGCGTCAAAGTCTACTTCACCACCGACCCGAAGTGGCGGAACGTGGATGCGACGAAGATAACCCGCGAACAGGTCGAACAGTGGACGGAAGCGAAAGTGGATGCGACGACCGGCAAGGTCGTCATCCCCGACGGCTGTGACCAGCCGGTGGCATGGGCGTTCACGTCGCCCAGCCTTCCCGCCAACGCCCGCTACGACTTCACACTGGGCATCAAACCCACCAATAATAGTGCGGGCGACGTGTACATGAACCGGTGGGCTGACGGTGACAACAAGGTTGACGCCCTGACCCAGATAGTCGAGCGCAAGGTCAACGGTGTCGCATGGTTCGACGTCAATCATGATGGCATCCGACAGGATTCGGACCGTCTTCTCTCCGACGTGACCGTGACCCTCTTGGACAAGAAGGGTAAGACCGTCACCAGTGTGGACGGCAAACCCTGCGCCACTCTGACCGACAAGAACGGACGCTACGAGATAGGTTCCATTCCAGCCGGTAGCGGCTAAAAGCTCAGGTTCACGCCGAAAACCGGCATTACATGGCACGGGCATCATACGACCGTCAAAAACGCGAAGGACGCCAGCGAGGCGACCGATTCCGATAGTGATGAGGAGGATGATGCGGACGGCAACATGATTGCCGGAGTAATCCCATTAAAGGATTTCCCCGCATTGAACAAGATGACTGCCGCCATCTACGAAGACCTGAACGAAGACCACGGCATTTACGGCATGGTCATGCCCACGGTTCCGGTCGCCGTCAAAGCGGTCAAAGTGTTGAACGGTCGTCCGAACGGCGCTTGGACTGAAAAAGACAAGTATGTCGCGGACATCACCCCGTTGAACAATGCTCCGAAGAGCGCGGTGCCATCCTCCATCGCGTTCACCGACAACAAGACCCAGACAGTCAGAATTAACACCGGCGCGTTCACTCAGGAAGGCACTTACCAGTATGAGGTGAAGGAACGCAAGGGAGACAATGCTGGAGTCACGTATGATGACCGTGTTTGGATACTGACCGTCACCGTCACCGACGATTTGAACACGTTCGACCGTCATGTCACGGCCAACGTGTCCAATAATGGAATTCAATCCGACACCGTCCAGTTCACGAACACGTATGCTCCGAAGGATACGCAAGCCCGTATCGTGGCAAGCAAACTGTTCACGAACGCAGACCAGTCGGCCACCAAGATTACCGACTTCCAATTCGACCTGTATGCGAACGACAAGGCGACCGGAACTCCTATCCAAACCGTGAACGCCAGCGCGGACGGCAAAGTGGAGTTCTCTCCGCTCCTGTTCACCAAGGCGAAGCTGAACGGCAAAGACAAGGCCACCTTCTCCTATTCGGTTCGTGAACGCAACACGGGTGCGGCGGGCGTCAAATATGACGACCATTACGCCATATGGACTGTGACCGTCACCGACGATAACAGTGGACAGTTGAAAGCCTCGCTCATCAATCCGGCCATCTCCATGAAGAATGGCAAGACCATTGACAACGGCCAGTTCGTCAACTCGTATTCCAGCCAGCCTGTGTCCGTCACGCCGAAAGCCAGCAAGGTAATCGACAACCCGAAGCACACGCTCCGCCTGTTGAACGCAAACGAGTTCACATTCGAATTGCAGGACAAGAATGGCAAGACCATCCAATCCAAGACCAACAATGCGGACGGAACCGTAACCTTCGACAAGCTCACCTACAATACGGTAGGCGAACACGATTACCGTATCATGGAAAAGACGGGACAGCTCAAAGGCATCACCTACGACCAAACCGTCCACACCATGCACGTCAACGTCACCGACAACGGTTACGGACAGTTGAAAACCTCCACCTCCTACGACAATACGAACAAGACCCCGGTCTTCCACAACACGTATCAGCCGAAGGACGTGACCGTGAGCCTCACCGCACACAAGACGTTCGACAACAAGAACGCCAGCCATGCGAAACTCACAGACTTCCAATTCCAACTATTCGACAACGAGAAGGCGGTAGGCAAGCCGTTGCAAACCGTGAACGCCGACCAGAACGGAAACATCAGCTTCCAACCGTTGACGTTCACCGCCCAACAGTTGAACGGTGCCAAAACCCGCACGTTCACCTACACGGTGCGTGAAGTCCGCCAGTCGGCGGGCGGCGTCAACTACGATTCCCACATGGGAATGTGGCAAATCACCGTCACCGACGATTTGACCGGACAGTTGAAAGCCCAAACCAGAACGAACGCGGCCTATCCGACCACGTTCACGAACACGTATCAGGCGAAGCCGGTCAGCGTACAATTCCGTGCGCACAAGACCCTCAACGACCCCGACCATACAGGCATCCAACTGCAAGCCGGACAATACGAGTTCAAATGCGTCGAGGACAAGACAGGCGGTCAGGCTGGAACGGTGAAAACCAACGACCAGCAGGGCAACATCCTGTTCGACACCATCTCCTACAAGAAGACGGGAGTGTACGACTACACGCTCAGCGAAGTCCACGGCGACAGGGGCGGCGTCACCTATGATGCTACGAAACATCATGTGAAAGTCACCGTCACCGACAATGGCGAAGGCCAACTGTTGGCCGACGTGAAGTATGATAACGGAACCAACATTCCGGAATTCACCAACACGTACCATGCCCAACCCGCCACGGACAATCCGACCGCAGTGAAGAAGATGACCTCCCCCAAGGGCAACAAGTACACGCTCAAGGGCGAAGACTTCGCATTCACGCTCCAACAACAGTCCGCGCCCGCCAACGTGTCGAACGCCGACCAGACGAAACGGAACGACCGGCAGGGCAACATCCGATTCGACCAACTGTCGTTCCCGCTCGTAGGCACCTACGTGTTCACCATGTCGGAGCAGGATACGACCGTTCCGGGCGTCACGAAGGACGGGACGGTTGCGACCATCACCTACGTGGTCAAGGATGTTGACCATACGGGCAAGCTGACCGTCGTATCCAAGACCGTCACCCCGACCACCGGCGCTAACGGCAAGAACATCACGTTCACCAACCATTACAGTCCGAAGAACGTCGGATACTCTATCAGCGGCGTGAAAAACATCGTCAACACGGATACGGCAACCAGCCGCGTTCCGCAGGACGGTGAATTCAAGTTCCAGTTGAACGCGGTATCCGCACGCGACGCGGACGGCAACGCCATCAGCATGAACGACATGCCAATGCCAGTCGGAAGCCAAAACGGAACGCAAACCGTGTCCAACAAGGGAAGCGGTTTCACATTCGGTCAAATGGTCTACACCATGCCCGGCGTATACACGTATCACGTGAAGGAACTCGCCGGAACGGACAAGACCATCGGCTACTCCACTCAGGAATACGATGTGACCGTCACCGTCACCGACCAAGACGGCATGCTCGCTGCCACCGCCGACCGTCAGACCAATGACATCCGATTTGACAACACGTATACTCCGACACCGGTCAGCGTGCGACTCGAAGCGGCCAAACATCTGACCGGACGTGACCTGAACGACAACGAATTCTCCGCCGAATTGAAGGATTCCAACGGCAACCTGCTCCAAGCCAAACAGTTCGCCCGCGTTCCACGCGACGCGCAATCCGACAAGGTAACTGCACGCGAAGGCGACGGGACCCTCGAATTCGACAAGCTCACGTTCGACAAGACCGGCGTGTACACGTACACGGTTGACGAACAGGACGGAACATTGGGCGGCGTCGCCTACGACACCACCAGCCACACCGTCACCATCACCGTCACCGAGGACACGAAGAGCCACAAGCTCGCCGCCAGCGTCGCCTACTCCAACGGCAAAGCCAGCGAAAAGAGCATCCTCTTCCAGAACACGTACCAGCCGGAAGACGTGTTGGTCGAACTGTCGGCCAAGAAGAATCTGACCGGACGTGAACTGCAAGCCTACGAATTCGAGTTCGAACTTGTGGACGACAAGGGCAATGTCATCGACAGTGAGAAGAACGACAAGCAGGGCAACATCCAGTTCAAGCCGCTCACCTACGGTAGAGACAATGATGGAGTGGATGATTGCGGTGAATACCGGTATGTGATTCGCGAGAAGAACACCGGCGAGAAGAACGTCACCTACGACAAGACGGAACATCACGTGACCGTCACCGTAAGCGACAACCTGCAAGGCAACCTGACCGCCAAAGTCCAATACGACCCGACGGACGATACGGCGAAGGATTCCAGCACCATGCCCGTCATGCCGACCGCTAAGGCCGACAAGACCGACGGGGATGCCGGTGAGGATGAGAACAATCCGACCACAACCCCCAGCATGGTCACAACCACTGGAACCCAACCTGAGTTCACCAACTCGTACATTCCACCGGCGACACCGGCCATCGTGAAGACGATTCGCCAACTCGCCCAAACCGGTGTGAACACGCCTATCATGACGGTCATCCTGTTCACACTCGTGGGAATGGGATTGACGGTCGCGTATTCCGTCCGTAAGCGTCATGCCGTGACGCCGCGACATGGACGCTGACACGACCGTGAGCTAGGGGAGGGTCGGACTGGTTCCACCGCCAGTCCGACCCTCCCTTTTTGTATTGCCTTCAAGTTGATGTCAATTCGCATGTCTGATAACATGTATTTTTACATGCAATAGTAAGGAGACGCAATGCAATTGACTGTACCTGTGGAGACGATGGTTCCCATCAGCCGATTCGGCAGGGGAACCGCAAGCTCCGAGTTCGCCAAAGTAGGGGACGGCACTCCCGTCACCGTCATGAAGAACAACCACCCCGCTTACTTCATCCTCAACGAACATGATTACAGGCATTTCCGCGAACTGGAGAACGAATTAGTAGAACTTAAGAACAAAGAAGCCCGCCGTCAGGCTTTGGAACACGAATACACTCACTCATCTGACACCGTTGAAGACATGATGGACTATCTTAATGCGCTCTGAACTGAAGCTAAAAACCATACGGTCGTTCGACAACGACGTCAAACGTCTGAAAAAGAAGCATTACGACATAAGCAGACTTGAGGAGCCACTTCGGGCTTTGGGGAAAAGTGATACCGATGTTCTGAAGACGAAATATTCCGACCATGCTCTCACCGGCGACTGGAAAGGATTCCGCGAATTGCATGTCGAATCAGACCTACTACTTGTATATCGCCGCGACGGAGACGAGATTTCTCTAGTTCTGGTGAGACTTGACACCCACGATTCGCTATTTTCCAACGGCCGCGTCTCCCGTAAAGACATCAAGTCATATAAGACAGCGGAGGGCAAAAGCCTATAAAGCAAGGTGAGCCTAGGCGGGGTCAATCCCCCTCAGCTGGCCTTTGCTATGCCCAAAAAAATAATCTAACAAAAAACAGTCATACAGCAATGCTGGCGTCGGTCATTATCAAACATTCAGGTGTGTGAAAAGGGCGTTCATGTCTCGATAACCTCGCGTGTGTTCGTCCTTTGCTATACGCTTAGCCTCCCGCATGGCGGAAATAGTCTCCTTGTTCGGAACGTCTGTGGGTTGGTTTGAACGGTATCTGTCAGATAATGGTGTAGGCGGTTCCTTGCCTTGTTTTGTCATATCGTCCACGCATTCCCGTGCGACCTGTTGAATGCCGTTCAGTGCTTGGTCTGGTGTTTTGTCCAGCCAGCTGAGGTTGGGGAGTTCGAGTACGGTTCCTACCCATTCCTCGTCTTCGTCTGACCATTCGATTTTGTATGTGTAGTGGTTGGTGGGGTTTCCCATTTTTTGTCTCTTTTTGTCGAGTGTTTCCAATGGTTGTTTTACCTCATGTGGAGGAGAAGTCGGTGGGCTTTTGAACGGATTTTAGGCCGCAATCCCCTTCCGTAAGGTCAGGGAGGTTCACCGACCACACCTGTGGTATACTGGAATTGTTCACACAAACAAAGACTGCAAACAAAAAGGAGAACCAAAATGCTCAGCCTCGAAGTCCAAATCAGCAAACGCACCAATCGTTGGGTGGATGTCACCAACGACTTCCTTAACATCACTAGCCGCAATTACCCCAGTGGATGTAAGTACTGGCGAACCATGAAGGGTGTCAGGAACTTCATCGACAAGGCCATCAAGACCTACCCTTGGCTCACTCGGGAGAACTTCCGAATCAACGGCACCGAAGAGGAACGCCGCAAGCCCCAAAACCCCATCGCCACCGACATGGAAGTGCATGTGGGGGACATATTCGTCAGCTCTTGGGGCTACAGCATGACCCTCGTGGACTTCTACCAAGTGACCAAGGTCAGCAAGACCGGCAAGAGCGTCAACGTCCGCAAACTCGCCTACAAGGTCGTGGATGGTGCCACCTGCTCCCCGCAGGGTGGGCGTGTGGTTCCCGTCAAGGACTGCTTCGTGGGGGAGGAGTTGAAAAACAAGCGTATCAGGGGTGATTATGGCATGAAGCCCCGCCCTATGTTCACTGTGAACGATTGCGCCACTGCCCATCTTGTCGATGGTATCGACCCCAACGGCTATTTCATGTGCAACTGGGATTGATTTCCTAATTGAGGGAACTTGTACAGGAAACGTACAAGTTCCCTTTTTTGTTTTTGGACGGGTTGACGCTTCCCTTTATAGAGGTATACTGGAATTGTTCACACAAGCAGGTTTCAAAAGGAGAACAACATGGACGCTGACACTCAGTCCACCGACATTCAAGCCACGGAGGTTTGCTTTTTCGCAGAAAGGGGTTACAGGTGGAAAGGCGAGCATCCTTGGATTCTCACCACCCCCGTTTCCGAACTGGCTTACCGGTGTGTGGAATCGTGGCTCAATATAGCTGACAGCAGATACGCAGAGGGCATGCTTCCTACGGAGGGGCTTCAGACCCGCTACCGCAGGCTTACCGACTCCGACGCCGAGCAGTCCGAATGGGATTCCTTCTGCGATGACCTCCGCGATGAGGCCGCCGACATGGATATGGAATATCTGGCCGCATGGTTCATCGACTTAATTGACTTCCTCCCCTGACTGAAGTCGGGGGATTCCTCTCCTCGCGGGGAGGGTTTCCTGGGGGTTTAGACGATTCACGTTCTTGTGTTCACCGGAGTGTCGCTTCGGTGAGGCGTGAATCCCCGCAGGCTCGTACCGCCAGTCCGGCGGATAGTATGTTTATGGCGGCGTTCAGGTCGCGGTCTTGCATGGTATGGCAGTATGGGCATTCCCATGTTCTGACGTCCAATGTCTTCCTGCCGGTGTTTTTGCCGCACGTGTGGCAGATTTGACTGCTGGGATACCATTGGTCGATGACCGTGAGTTGGCGTCCGTACCATTCGGCCTTGTATTCGAGCATGGTGCGGAATTGTCTCCAACCCGCGTCCAGAATGCTTTTGTTCAGACCGCTTTTCGCCTTCTGCCCGTTGTGAAAGTACTGCCCCGGATTGTTCGGGTCTGGTTTCGGCTTGCAACGTCGGCTCATGTTCCGTACCTTCAAGTCCTCGATGACCACCGTTTGGTTTTCACGGATGATTCTGGTCGAGAGCTTGTGCAGGAAGTCGGTACGACAATCCTTGACCTTCGCGTATGCCTTCGCCACTTTCAAACGGGCTTTGCGGTAGTTGTTGCTTCCCTTCTGTTTCTTGGCTAGTCTTTGCTGGGCCAGTTTGAGTTTCCTCAAGTGTTTTCTCAGATATCGGGGATTGTCGATTTTCTCCCCGTCGCTGAGGATGGCGAAGTGTTCCAAGCCCATGTCGATGCCGACCATGTTCCCGTTCTTGGCTGGTTGGAGGATGGCATCTTCGACCAGTATGCTGACGTGCCAACGTCCAGCCGCGTCCAAACTGACCGTCACGCTGGATGGTCGGCTTTTGCGTGGCAGGGTGCGCGACCAACGTATATGCAATGGTTCGCGCATCTTCGCCAACGTCAACGCCCTGTGCCCCCAATCCCATGTGAATGCGGAGACGGTGTAGGTGGCGGAACCGCCCTCGTGTTTCGCTTTGAATCTCGGATAGGAGCCGGTCTTGTCGAAGAACCTCTTGAACGCGGCCTGCAAATGCCGTAGCGATTGTTGCAGCGGGACGGACGACACTTCCGTCAGATAGGAGTGTTCCTCCGTCTTCTTCCAAGCGGTGAGCATTCGGCTCGTGTCCGAATAGCCGACCTTCTCCCGGTGGAGCGTCCACGCGGTCGAGCGTGCGTCCAAGGCCATGTTGTACACCTTGCGGCAGCATCCCAGAGTACGGCGGAGCATGTTCTCCTGTTCCGTCGTGGGATAGAAGCGGAACCGGTATGCCCGCTTTACTGTCTTGGTGTTCATGTTTCCAGTATAGCACACTCTTTTACATATGTGAGCTGGAATGGTAAAAAAGAAAGCGCCTTATATCCCCCGGCTAAAGCCGGAGGTTTTACGGCGCAACACATAAATCCGTCACTGTTTCGCATGTGTTGTGGCAACGCGACGGCAAGCGGTATCTCGACTCGGAATGCGAATATGCATACTGATTGTCTGACTGGCGGGCTGGGGCGTGTGTTTGCCGTTTTGGTTTTGTCATTTTCTAAGGTGGGGAACCTTGCTTGTCTTTCCGTTTGACAATCCTGTTTTTGTGGGTTATACTGGAGTTGTTCGCACAAAAAGTTAAAACCAAGGAGAAAAACATGACCATCAACCTGCACGACCTCACTGGACAGGAATCGGGAATAATCCTCGTGGAAACGGATGATGGACGACACATGAACATGGTCGCCAACTGGGGAGCCAATGACGGACTGCCGTATCTTTTCGAACCAATGCTCGAACCATTCTCGTTCCTCTTCCTCCCCTCAGAGGATGTCCACGTCGAAACCGAACGCATCCACAGTGGGGCGCTCAACGACGAAATCGCCCATGACGGTCTCGAAGACTGGAACCCGTTGGACGACGATTTGGAATCGGACGAACCCTGCGACGTATATCCGCTGTCAAACGGCTGGATTGTCGTCGCGCCGAAGGAATGGAACTGACAATGAAAACAGGCGACATCCTCAACACCGTCACCCGCACACTGCCGGGCTGGCATGTGTACAACGACCACCAATTCGGACGCATCACCGCGTACGACCCCCAAGCGGGATACGAGATTGCCGTCAACCTTCCCGACAGAGACAGCATCCGCATCGTCCGCACGCGGTACGAGCTTGAGTACGAGCTTGTCGAAGACGCAACCGTCCTCAATACGGCCGATATGGGCGAGGAACAGGCATTGGACGAACTGGCTCGTCTACTGGCCGCGCCCATGCCACGCACCGACCGTCTCATACGACTGAAAGAACGGTTCGGCAAGACCGCCGAATGGTGCCGAAACGCGCTTGGCGACGAACAGAAGGCGAAGGATATAGAAGACATGGCCGAACACTACATGCGAGTATGCGAGTCCTGCAACAAATATCTCGAACACGACCCGGTGCCCGTGTTCGAAGGGTGGTTGCTGGGCGAGGAACTTGGCAGCCCGTATGAGACGCGCCGTCATGCCGCGTTACACATGCTGTTCGCCGTGCGCCGACTGGACAGAGACTAGGCCCACACGCTCAACCGAAGGGAAGACAATGACAAGCAGAGACACCATCTACGAGACCCTGACCTCGAAGACGGGAAAGAAGAACCCAGCCACGGACATCGAACGGTGGAGGGCGGGCCAACTGGCATCCGCCTTGGCTGACATGGCTTACTTGAACGGAATGGAATGTGAGAAGACCGAAGACGGCCTCACATTCCACGCCAGCAACGGAAACAGGGTTGGAATCATCACCGGAGACCCATACGAAACCAAAAAGGGGTCCGACATGTTCCTCGTCAACGCGGTCGAACCGGTGTGCGACATCAACGGCGAGAACTGGTATACGTTCGCGCGAATCAACCTCACCGACATCCACGGCGTCTACGCCGACATGGATTCGGCGGGCGCGTTCGCCAGCAAGGTCTCAGAACATCTGGGATACGCCACCCCATCAGGCTCCTACGGTGCGACCAAGAAACACATGCACGACTGGTACGAATCCGTCAAAAAACAAGTTGGAGGAAATCTCCGACGAGAACTTCAGGCATATCAACGACGTGTTTAAATATGGCATGTATGTATACCGTCTGCCGGAGGACGCGGGCTTCGTGACGCATGAGCAGTTCGAAATGGTTCTGCCGACCACGATGCTGCAAAACCGGTTCATCATCATGTCCACCCTGTTGGACGCATTGGACTTCGACGCAGCAAGCCGCCGTTGGGACGACCCAAACTATTGGTCGAACGTGGCGACCGCCCGGGTCGTCGAAAGCGACGAGGACTGTTGGGGCTGCTATGAGGACGAACTGTATAAGGGCAACATCGACTTGGAACCCGACGCGTCGGATTGCGGAATCGAGGACTGAACATGCTGAGAATCGAAAAAGCCTTACAGAACGCCCGAGGGCTACAGGCCGAACTTGCTGACATCGGCGTGGATGTCAGGCTGTGCGACCCCGTAGCCGACGACATCGTGGCGGCAATCTACATCACGGGCCTTGCCGAGGAGTCGGACCAGCACATCCTGCCGGACGGCGACTTCTACGACGGGTTTGAACAACAGGCCGTCACGTTCGAAGAATATCGTCTGCGCGTCATCGAACGTCTCGCCCAATACTACGAGGGCGAGGCCAAGAGCGTGGCGGACAAGTGGAAGGAACTCTGCGGCGGAGAGGACACGCCGTTGCCTAACAATCTTCAGGCCCGCAGGAAGTCGCTGGCCGACACCGCCGACAAACTGCATGGCCTCATCAAGAACGAGCCTCCCGCATTGAACGGGAACGATTACAGGCTTCTCGAAGGAATCGCACGCGACCCGCAGGCGCACGTCACATTGCCCGACGGGGACTACAAGCGCCTGAAAGGCATGGGGCTGGTGATACGCGGCTACCGGTTCCCCGACACCGTTCGATGCGACGGGCTGACCGGACTGGGCGAAAAGGCCATGGAACGATACGAGAAGGAGAATGCGAGTTGATTTTTCAGGAGGCACATTGGACTTCTGACGTGTCTGGATATATTAACTGCGCTTGCAGAGCAAGTCTTACGGTCGAAGGCCACCGTATGACAGGCAACGAGACGGTGGCCTACATTCCCGACAGCAACACGGACTGAAAAACATAAAGGAGCATAAAGCAATGTTGAACGTCGATTTTGAGGATAACGGCAATGACGTATGCGGTCTGGTTTTTACGCGGGATAGCGAATACGACCCGCTCCCATCCTTCCAGTTCAACGACCGTGGGGAAGTGTTCATCGGCTTGCCGGATGATGATGCGGCGGAACAGGTGAGGGACGTTCTGAACAGAAGGTATCCCGTCGATTCGCGCCGACAGTTGGGTGAGGCCGTCTACGACCGTTTGAATCTGAAACGTCAGGTGTTGGAGTCTGTGATTCGTGCCGACGAGAAGAATGGTCGAGACGCTTCGGAGAAGAAACTGGAATTGGAGTTTTTGGAGGACGTGTTCGAGTCTTTGGATGATATCATCTGATTAGGGTCACTCAACTGATTGTGGTATAGTGGGGATGTCCACACATAAAGCATTCGCATAAAAAGGAACCACTACATGAGTCAGTCAGAACCAGAAACCGACCTCATATCATGGTTGGAACAACAATGGGACAAAGCCGTCAAAGATTCCGAAACCCCGGACGGGGAACTGCTGGAAAAATACACTTTCTACGACGGCCTCACCACAGCCTACGAATTCACCATCGCCCGCGTCAAACAGTATGGAGTCCAACCGACCACAGACAGTCGGACAGCCGCACTCATGGAAATCATCGACTATGCGAACAAGAAGAAAAAAGAACTCCGCTACAACCGTATGATACGGAACCTCACCTCCCCAGACGAGTCACCGTCACCCGACGAACAAGGAGGCCACAATTCCTACGGCGACATAATTCACATCTGCGAAAAACTCTTGGAAGAAGACGAATCATGTTGAATCTTAAGGAACTCATTGACGTAGGTTGCGCCCAAACCATGGTTGACTCGGACGGTCAAATATACCCGTGCAGTAAACCCATCGTGGCAATCCGCCACTGGCCGGATTACGGTGAAGGGGACAGTTACAGTGGCGTCTGCCAACAGCACTCCCAACAGGCCGGTATAGAATTTATCCCGTTGAAGAATGTTCCCAATCCACTGCTTCTGCCGTTCTATCTCACCTATGAGGATATTGACGATAGCAGTTCATCCACCCAACCACAGGTGGGTGATTACGGTGTGGCAGTCCGCGAGAACGCTCACGGTCAGGAGGAAATACCCTTCCACATCGAACAGGAGGAGCATACCGGTCTGCCGGTCGCGGTTCTGAACACTCAACTGTACGCAAAACCGGAGGATGATATAGAAGACGGCCAATATGTGAGCCTGTTCCAGTTGTATCTCGACGGTTTCGAGTTGAGCAGGACAGGCCGGAAGTGAACGAAAATGATAGAACCGACGGTATCCTACTCTGGACACGACTGGTTTTGAGCCTAGCTCAACTGGTCGTGGCATTAAGCGTTATCGGACTAATCGTCGCACCACCATTGACAAATGGACTCAATCGGTTGAAAACCGAAATCTGGGGACGGTCAATCACCTTAGAGGCCACCGTCACCGACTGGCAGGGCAATCCCGTTCCCAACGTGACGGTCACGGTCGTCCATGACGATGGCACTCCCTACAAAGATAGTGTCGGCAATCCCGCCAGAAGCGTCACCGACAAGAACGGCAGATACAAGATTAAGGCAAACGTCAAGAGAACCTTCCGATTGGAAGTGGTTCCACCTCAACAAAACCAAAATCAGAAGGAGTAGTAAAACATGGTAGATTTCAACGAGTGGAGTCAAGACCCTTTCGCTCTTTTTGCGGCGTTTCTTACCTTGGTTATAACAGTGACCTTCATTTCCGGAATTATCTTTTTATTTAACGATAAAAAGATTAAGAAAATCGTAGGCGGACTGTTAGAAGTAGGATGCATTATCAGTGTAGTGGCGTTGATTATGACGCTGGGAGCGGAGAAGACCCAGCACCCGACCTTCGAGGAAGCATTGGCTACATCCTACGGGTACGAATCCGTACAATGCAAAGGGGTTGGTGACGTGCGGGACGGAGACACCCCGTGCGTGGCTTACTCCAATCATGGTCGTAAGAGGCAGGTCATCACCGTGGTAGGCGACTCGGAGAAGAACACCGTCAGAGTGTACGATTCTCAAGGGAATCTGGTCAAGCCGGTCTTGACGAAAGCCCCGTCCAAGAAGGACTGAATCAATGGCAGACCCAAAGTACATGCGAAAAATCCAATCCATGTGCCGTTGTCAAGACTACGGACGCATGGTCGAAAACGCCGACATTGACCCCTATCGTCAGAAAAATGAAAGTTAACGGGGTCATTTTCAACAAAAAGTCGATTTTAGCCCCGTTAACAGAAGAAAGGAAAACAAGATGGCGGTGAACGTCACTCAGAAAGACAAAACCCTGCATGACACCATAGACTGGTGCAAGGAACAGATAGCCCGAATCAACGAGATGATTCCCACCGCTTCGGACGAGAATTTTCTTGTAGGGGAACGGTTCGCGTTGCAAGCCGTCATCGCACACTGCGAGGAACAGTTGGGATATTCGGGTTCTATGCCGTTGGAAGTGCCAAATCAGAGCGAGAAAGTAATCCGCTGATGTTGCCTGAAGATACGATTAGCCTGTTTGTTTTCCGGTTTTTGGCGTGATTGCCAGTCTTGCTTTTTTTGGTTATACTGGGGTTGTTCACACAATCTATTAAGACAAGGAGAGCAATGTCCAACATATTCAAAAAACTGAAAAACTGGACTTTTGACGTACTGGGATTCGTTTTCTTTGTCCTGCTTGAAATGTTCCTCTATCTTATCGAAGTCATCGACTTCTTTGCGAAAATTAGAAGACCACTGTCTTCTGATTTCAAGAAAAAGGAGCAACAATGCAAAACCGATATGTAAACGGATGGTACGTCACCTGCTGGTATTGCAAGAACACCGTCGATGCCAATAGGGTCAAGTGTCCCTACTGTGGAGCTTGGCTTTTCCTCACGCCGCAAGACTATGAAGAACTGAGAGAAGAAGGAATTAAACCATGAGCCGATTGAATCTAGTCGCACGAATAGACTCGTCATTCCCCGACAAGACCGCCTACAAGCGGGTATTGGAAAACGGGGAAATCGTCTGGGAGAACAGCAAAGGCCGTGAGAAATGGCGTTGGGTTCCCATGATTGTGGAAGAGCCGTCCGAGAGCGGACGATTCCTCGAAACGGAAACCGCGAGGAATCACCATCAGTACAAGCTGGACTCCCGCAATCCACTCCGACTGTTCGAGTCGATTCTTGCGTATAACAAAGTCAAGGTCACTGACCGCTGACGTTTCACCGTTCCCTCTGCTATACTGGAAACATTCACATCATACAAGAGTGAAGGACAATCGTTGACCAAAAAATACTCATACGCCTACACCAAGTCGCTATACGACCATCAGTATCCCGACGAAAAACTCATCTCCATTCACGAGCGTCCACTGGCTGACCCGACCGGCAAGCTCACCGCAATCATCGACTATGAGAAGCCGTTGAGTCGTCACGACATGGACAAGTACGATTTAGAGGAGTTCCCATTCTGGCTCGCCCAAGAACATTACCTTCCACTGTTCAGCGAGGAATGTCCACTGAAATTGGAAACCCTTGAGGAGATTCGGGACGAAGTCGCACACGCCATCAGCGTGCTCGCTGACTATCATCCGTTGGGGGATGCGCCCCACGGCATCCACGTCGGCGGCATCGTGGACAAGGATGTGAAGAAACTTGACTTGTACCGCGTATACGACACCATTCCATCTTGGGGAATCAACATGGTTGAGGAATTGATTACCGGAACCGACCCGACCGAATTCACTTTCTGGTATACGACGAGCGATATCAAACGCCAAGCGGACAAGCTTCATAATGAAGGCAGTGCCATACTGTTCGCGGACGCGAGTAATAAGTAGAGTCTTGGAGGATTATATGCATACTGACGTACACGAGACCATTTCCGATTGGATGGACAAGCCTATCGAGGAACTGGCCGGTAAAAGGGCTATCGCCATCACCGTAAGCGGAACCACCATCGACGGCGAATTGGAATACCGTATGGAAAAGACCGAGGATGGTCTACGTGTGGAAAGCCTGAATTTCGTGAACCTGCCCCAATATGTGGTGGTTTGCCTCAACGGTGGAGGCAATCATCTGGCGGACACGCTTTTCAAGTCGTTGAACATTCTCGCCTGAACGTCGGCTTTCCTTCCGAAGAAAACTCTGCTATACTGGATAAGTCCACACATAAGCAGTCTTTGGGAGGAAAGCTTGGAAAAACAAAACCCCAAAAAACCGGCAAACCCCATCCAACTACGTTCACTCGGCTGGGTGGACGAAGAACTGGCGATGGTACAAGACCAGTATTCGGCAACACTGTCTGCCATCAACTTCCCCTGCTACACGCAATCCTCCAGCAAAACTAAAGACTATCAAGTCGTGGTTGACGGTAAGGACTACGGCATGGTTCGGGAAATCAACTGCGGAAACCGATTCGAATACCGTGCCCTCATGGCAGACGGTGACTACATCGAACCAGTATCGGACATTTTCCACACTTCGGCAATCGACGCTGTCTGCGAACTGGCTCGACGCCATCATGATAAGGAATTCGCCAGCCAGCTGACCGACTATGTGATAGCGGTCTCTCAAGTGCAGGAACTCGCGTCAGCCCAATTAAGAAAAAACACGAAAGACCTGTTATCGGAACACTTCCGAACGACAAACGTCCACCACTCTGGCCGGGGAGAGCAATGATGATTTACGCGGGACAGAAACGCAAGGCCACGGAAGCTCAGATTCGACTAATTCTCAAACTCACCGACCAGTCCGACCTTAATAACGTGAAAAACCTCGAAAACTGCCCTCCCGTAGTCCGCTATAAGGAAGACTTGAATAAGAAATATTTGGACAATCGAACCGCCGCGAAAATTATCGACGGTCTGATTCAATGGAAGGAAATCTATGGTTGAGAAAGCCACGCCCGTCATTGCCGATGGGAAAAACAATCCGTTCGTCAGAATCGGTCAAGGATTCCTCGGCGTCATCCGTTTCGTCAAACAGGTTGTGGCCGAAATCCGCAAGGTAGTCACGCCCACCGTCCGCGAATGGGCGGGCTGGTGCGTCGCGTCCGGAATCTTCGTGCTGCTGCTCATGGCGCTTGTCTCAGGAATGGACTTCGGACTGGGCAAGCTGACATTGTGGGTGTTCGGCTGATGGGCGGCGAAGGCATCGTCTACAATCCCGTGGACTGGCGGCATGCCACAACGACCGAACTCGAAGGGCAACGCGTCATCGCCCGATTCGACAACGGCACCGTCGTGGACGGAACCATCATCATAGCTCCCGGTGGGGCGATAGGCGTCTACATGGGAGTCATGGTGCCCATCATCATGAAAGCCCTGTCCGGCCTATTGGAGGAAGCCGACCATGTGAGCGCATTGCAGGTGTTGGATTGCAGTAAGGAAGGAAAATTCTATGCCGGATGAACGCATCGAAAAAGCCGCAATTGCGGTCTTCGCCGCGCAAACCAACTGGGCCGACTTCAATCCGAGCGAAGAACAGATACGAGACTTGTGGGACGGGCAGATGGACGCGATACATGACTCGTTCCGCCGTCTCGCTAAAGCCGCCTTGGACTCGCAGGAAGACCAGCCCGCCGACCTCGACTGGGAGAACGTCGAACCGAAGGTTTTGGACAGCCGCATGGTCAAGGCCGTCACCGTGGACGGCACCATCGTGCGAGGACGGACGGTCGCCGTACACGGGTCACTAGACCAGCTCATCGTCGAAGGCATCCTGCAACCGTTGCTTATGCGGTTGCCGGGCGAACATTGGCGGCTTGCGAGCGGATGGAAAAGTCTGGTCTTCTACAACAAAACAAAGGAGCAGTAATTATGAAACATATCCTTCTTGGATTCATCGCCGTGTTGAGTCTCATGCTCGTTCCCCTCATTCTCATGCACAAAGGCAAGGGAGGCGGTTTCTCGAATTTCGCTGAATCGTTGACAGGTTCGGCGGGAAGCTCGGGCGTGGCGGAAAAGAACCTGAACCGTTGGACGGTAGTGGCGGCTGTCGTCTGGTTCGTTCTCATCATCGCTTACGGAATTCTGGTCAAACTCTCCTGACCTGATATTAGAAAGGGAAAGCCGATGGTTCCGGATAAAAAATATTACAAACTGTTACATGAGAAGGGCGGACTGGGCAGTGACACCGTCATCGTGTCCAGTGACACTTTCCGTGGAAAACCGTATCTGACCATCGACTTTTCCGACTGCACCGAACATAAACAATTCTCTATCGATTTGAACGAATTGGAAAAGTGGAAGGAAATGCTCGATGCAGACTGACCCGTTAACCCCCCGAGACCTGTACGACAACGTGGACTTCTACCGTAACATGAGAATGAACCTCGACAGTGATGGTGGAGGCAACGTGTGGCGTTACAAGCATGCACGGAACATCATTCACATCCAGTCGAATATGGTCGCCCAAAAGTATCGAAACGGAACCGCCGTCGGCACGCAATTCCGACTCTCCGGTACCAAACTGGACATTGCCCGACGATTGGATTGCGAGCTGGCGGTACTGAACTTAGAGGAATGAATGGAATCATGGCTGGCATACTCGTCCGACTGGTATTGAGCATAGGTTGTATAGCCGGTGTGCTCATGTCGCACACGATGGCGGTATTGTTCGACCGTTCCGTCACGCTCTTGGAAAAAGCGTTTTTGGAACACTCCTACACTTCGGGGCAGAAACGTTGGCTGGGAGTACGAATCTACGGCTGGCGGTTCCTTTATCATTTGGCCGTCGCCCTGATGGTGGCGTTCATCATCATGGCGACAATCCTTTTTATCATGTTCTGTTGGGCACTCTTTGAAAGAATAGGTGCGATTTGAGTTACGATATTGCGATAGTCCGTTCCGACATTCCGGACGATATGGTGTTCATGGTCGCTTGCGATTGGCAAGACCGTGGACTGGAAAATTTGGATATGGTAGGCACTTCCTGTAATCCGACCTTCAACTATTCCGATTTCTTCCAAGCGTTCCATGTGCGCCCCACCACAGACCTGCACGGCAAGTCCGCCATCGTGGTCAAGGACATTATTGACGAAGCGTTGGATGAAATCGAAAAAAATTCCATCAACGAATTGGAACAGAAATACTTCCTCGACAACACGGGGAAGGTCATCCGCTGGGGGAGTATCCCCAATGCTATCCAATGGTTGCGTGACGTGCGCGACTATTGCGAACAGAATCCCGGCTACAAGTTCATCGGGCGTGGCGTGGAAATGACTGAACACGGGTTGGCTAGTCTTGGCACCGTCAGAACATTCGCTCCGGAATATGCGGAACCATCCGACCGGCAGTGGCGGAAACTGTTGGAGGAGTCTGCTGAACTCGCCGCAGTGGGAATGGATTGGGTTGCCGACGGCACTTCCGACAAGCGGATTTACAGTCGGTTGGTCGAAGAGTATTGCGACGTGGTGGAAGCGTTGGGAACGTTCGCTATCGCCTATGGCATCACCAATGAGGATATCCGCAGGGGTATGGGCGAGTGCGAGAAACGCTTCCGTGACGGTCGAGCCGGTGGGAGGAAAACCGTGGAGGAGAATAAAATCATCGACGGATTGGCGGAACTGTCCACCCGACTGGAAAAGGTTCAGAAGTGACAGCGGATTTCTCCGCTTGGCAGGAGGTTGCCGACCAAGCGAGTACGGGCGATTTTATTATCAGTTCTCTCATTATCGTTAGTGTCATTGCTCTTGTTGTCGGCGCTTTCGCTGTGAACAAGGGTCGGACACTGGTTTCGACTGTTTCCGTTCTCGTGTTCTTCCTCTCGTTCGTCACCGCGACCACGGTGAAAATGCCGAAAGCCCCGTCCCTCAACCAAAGCTTGGAATACGTGTACGGACTGTCCAGCATCAACTGCACACACAAGGAGTACTCCGATACAGACAATAGTATCCCAACAACCAAAGGGATAATACATTCCGCGAGACGGGGCGAATACACCGTGGACTCAATGAAGGACATCGAGAACGGTGTGGACGCCGAATGCTCCGTCTACACGAAGGACAACCGGCAGGTCAACGTGGTAATCCACAAAACCGACAACGGCAACTACTGCGTCTATAATCAGACGGACGGGAAACCGTTGCCGCTCAAACATAAGAAAGCGCCGACCAAGCTCAGCGAACTAGGAAAATAGTCCGCACGAGCCGGTCGGCGCGTGGCTTTTTAAACACCATTCAGACTAGTCGATGAACCAGTCATCCTCGTTGCCCTCAGTGGCGGGAGCCGGTTTCGGCTTGCCTTTCCTTTTTGGCTTCGATTGGGAAGGTGTTTGAAAGGCCACGTCCCCATCATTCGGCTCCACGTCCATTTCGCCCAAGTCTGCTTGCCTACGGTTGGCCTCCTTGGTGGCCGTGTCATGGTCTGTTCCGGATACTGACGTTCGGGCACCAATGAACGAGAAGATTTGCAATATAATCAACAGTAGGATGAAAATAATGCCAAGAATCGTAATGATTCCAATGATTCTTCCCACCGTCTCGCCGGTCATCCAATCAAATAGGGAGCCAGTCGTCTCCTCCGAAGCAAGCTCCGGATTATCTGTCGCCAACTCCTGCCTGTCCTTTGCGATGTTCAAAGCGTGCATTCCGTAACCCAGCAGGGGAATGAGCGTGGTGGGCAACATTCCAGCCAGCCACATGAGCCAACGGGCTTTGCGATATAAGCTTGTGATTTTGTATAGGAGTCTCATGTTTCCAGTATTTCGCACCGGTTGATTCCTTGGCTCGGAAAACCGGAACTTTGACTTCCTCCCCACGGCCGAAGCCGGGGGATTCCCTTGTCTCGCGGCAAGGGTTTCCTGAAGGGACTTGTTCCCCGCCTACCGAAGTGTCGCTTCGGCGGTTCGAGGGTCCCCTGATAAGAAACTATAAGAAACTATGAGCATATAATATATAACCATGCCGGTTGAGCCTTACTCCCGTAACGGTTTTTCTACCATGCGAGGTGCCTGTTAGTCCACGGAAAGGTGTCGGAAACCCCATAAAAGGGTGTTCGATAGTCCATGCTGATGGTGTTTGATAGTCCATGTCCGGCATGATTCATAATCGTCATGGTGTTTGAAACGCCACTAAAGGTGCCTGTTAGTCCACGGAATGTTTGACGTTCTGCCTGTGGAAATGTGGATAAGCGTGTGGAATGGTTGAAATTCCAACGAAAAACTAGTGGATAAATTAAAGCTGGAAAGGCGCGTGCAATCCGTAGCGTATACGAGGGTGCGTGAAAGGCCACGTCGAGAAACCGTTCAACCCGTTGGGAGGTGTTTGAAAAGCCATGCGAAAGGTGTCCGAAAAGCCACGCAGACACCCGCCCACACATGGCCTTTCAGACACCAATACTCTCCAAGGTGTCCGAAAGGCCACGGTCAACTCAATCTGACGTGGTCTTTCGTACACCTTTCCGTTGAACCGATTGCAACGAATGCAAAGCCACCTCGAACACATCCCCATTAGCACCCACCTCAACCTCACGGACAGCACGGGTAGGAACCGACGTGGGACTCGGATGCAGAATAATGTAATCCTCATACGTTGGGCACTCAACATTCAACCCCGGATACACCTTCTTGACCTTCTCCAACGATTGACGGAACATGCGCCGAAAAGACTTCTTGACCGCAATCTGGTCTCCGAACCGTTCATACAGCCAATCCCAACTCACCGGAAGGTCACGGCGAAGATTCTTCATACTGCCAGTCAGCCAAATGTAAATGTCGTAAGGCATGACCGACCTGCCTTTCAAAAGGTAAGTGGACACTCTCGTATCGAACGGAGCCGACTCACGACTCAACCGTTCATACACTTCATCGGTCAGACGGAACGTGGCACCGGAATAGCCCACATTCTTCTCATCATTGATAATGCGCACGGCCTGAACGATAGGCAGATAAGCCGTATCCCTCACATTCAACCCCTTGCCCGTGCCGGACGCGCGAATACTGATACGGCAAGCCAACAACAGTTCCAACTGTTCCTGCACGCTCTTCGCGGTACGCCCGCCATGCGGCAATCCCATTTCCTCACACAACTGGTAGATGCTTGGAATGGTGATGGTCTTCGTCTCCGGGTCAACATTCCTCGTCTTATGGCCTTTCGCCGCACGAATCTGCTTAGCCATCCAAGCCATCAACAGTCTCGGATATTTGCCGAACGGGAACCGGCGTTTCCTATCATCCCCATCACCCGTCACGCCAGCTTCAAGCATGTATTCCAACCGTCCGTTCGACTTGCTGACGAAATCCACATCATCGGACGGTTGGGCTGGTGGAAACAGTGTGGCGGTGAGAATGGAATGCCCATACCATATTTCCATACTGTTCGGCTCGCGGGCTTCTATATCATCCAACAGGTTGACCCGTCGAACATCCAACTCCATGCCCGTCGAACCAAGGTCGAGAACATCCTGCTCAACTCGTATGTCACTCATTCGGCTTCTGCTCCTTGCGGCGAACCGACACCGTGTAGCCCATAGCGTCCAATATTCGGCACATGGTCTGGAAGGACGGGTTCCCGTTCTCGCACAGGCTCCGGTAGAGGGACGGTCTCGCCAACCCCGTCAACTGGGAGAGCGTGGTCATGCCGTACAGTCTGGCGAGGTTTCCGGCGGCGGACTGTATGAGCATGGGGTCTTCCGACTTGAACTGGTCTTCTATGTATGCGACGGTGGCCGCTTCTTGTATCTGATTGGACTGCATGTAGGGGAGTGTAACCTGTGGGCGACAGTATTGTCCAAGTATCCAATGCTGTTGGTGAAGGTTGGCAATGTCCGACACGCCTTGGAAAACATTGTTTTCGTTCTGTGATTTGACATGTTTCCTAGAACTGCTATACTGGCAGTGTTCACACAAAACGAGGTTCAAAAACATCACGCGTGAACAGACTGCGAGAAGAACGCTTCTCATATCCAGCCCGCTACTGGAACAGTCACCAAGGCAACCGGGGTAAAGACCTTACCCAGTAAGGAACACTCCCCGAATGTTGCCGCCCGTTTGAAAAATGAATAGAGATAAGGAAACATGGTCGATAGGACTTAAAGCCCGTCGAATCATGTTCGATATGAAGACTTGCCCATCATGGTTGAATCTTCAAGAACTATCACACCTATCCTCACCTGTTCACTCAAACACACGAGGAAAAGCATGAAAACGCTTGAAGACAAAACCATGACAGGCAAAACCGCTGTCAACCTTCCGACTGGAAATCCCAGCCAACCATTCTATTGGTTCTGAACCACACCTATGGGAAGCTCGGACGGAAAACCGGAAGGAAGACGGCATTTTGGGGCCGACAGGTTTCGACTTGAAAATCAAGGTAATGTAAGCATGTCGGAGGCTGACGTGGACAACCGTCATCAATCCATGTCAAACAATAAACGCCAAGACTAATTCTTCGCGTAACTTCCAGCTCGCCGCCTGAAAAACGGTTTGAAGGAAGAACAGGGTCGCTGATTTGCTGTAAGGCGATTCTGAAAAAGAAAGGACAGCAAAAACTCGGTGAACGGCAACTGTCCATCGTTTCATGACTGAGTTGCAAAACTGTTCCGGGGTGCCTCTTCGACTGGAACTTTCAACATATATAAACGAGATGGCTAAACATGTAGAAAACATCATCAACGTTTTCAAGGACGAGGGTTCAATTCCCTCCGGCTCCACGACGTGACGAGCGTCCGCAAGATGCTCGCCACACGGAAACTGAATATGCGTGCTAAGCGACCGTGCGGTACAGACTCTATAACTCAGGTAAAACTTTGCAAACAAAAAACAGTTTCCGTCAATCCAATCAACTCTAGGAGGTGGATTCTTTCGTTCCTTCACCTCCTAGCAAGCCCCTCTAGCTCAATGGTTAGAGCAAGGGTCTTTTAAACCTTGGGTTGTGGGTTCGAATCCCACGGGGGGCACCTCTACAGTCGCCGGGCTGCGGGAAGGTTGGTGAGACTCCAACTGGCTGTCAGAACTTCTGTTCTGAGGGTCGAGTACATAAATTAAAACGGTCGCGTGGAACGCGCGCTAAACACCATCATCCCAGTATGCGAAAGCCATGGCAATCGCAACGCCATGGCAACTAGCGAAAAGCTGATGTGAATGCCGTCGAATCGGAAGACGAGTTGCGACGTCCCCGCGACGAGACGGCATACGCCCTTGTAGCTCAGCGGATAGAGCGCCGGTTTCCTAAACCGGGCGTCGTTGGTTCGATTCCAACCTTGGGTACTAGGTTTCACGGAGGTAGCTGTCCGTGAAACCGATGGCATTGCTCGAATAATCCTACATGGTCTTGTGGAGGATAAGAGTTTCCCTGCCCTAATCAGGCGGCTGATGACCGAAGGGGAAGAACGGTGAAACGGGGTACTTAACAGCCCACGACCTTGCCGTTGGCGGTAAAATCCAGTCCGCCATGCCGAACGTCTTTCTGCGTAGCCGACTTGGACGTTAACTACAGCCGGTTTGGAATGTTGGCAGAGTGGTTTAATGCAACTGTCTCGAAAGCAGTCGCACTGTGAGGTGCCGGAGGTTCGAATCCTTCACATTCCGCGTTGGGGAAGTAGTACTACCCCCGAAGGCAAGCGCCTACCGCTGGTGTTGGCTTGTCTGGAGATGAAAGCGGCGGACGCTTCCGTTAACGGTGACTCGGTGGATGGTCACGCTTCATGGGTGTGACCATCCACATATGGCATTGGTGCAACCGGTAGCATTACGGTCTCCAAAACCGTCGATGTTGGTTCAAGTCCAACATGCCGTGCTACTTCTCTTACAGGTTGTTTGAGAAGGCGTCGGAACCGTTCTTATGGGCGGTTCTAGTTTTCAGCTGACCTACCCAGTAGTAGGAACCGTTGCCTGAGCCGTTGCGGCGGCTCTTGCTTTGCTTTGCTTTGGTGGCGGAATTGGTATACGCGGTTGCCTCAAAAGCAACTGTCCGAAAGGACGTGAGGGTTCGATTCCCTCTCAAAGCACGAACCGTAATTGGTTCTTCCTTAGTTCAGACATGGGTTTCAAAACTCAAATCTTGAAACCTATGTCAATGCCTAAATAGCTCAGTTGGTTAGAGCGGCGTTCTTGTAAAACGCAGGTCGTAGGTTCGATTCCTACTCTAGGCTCGAATTTTCCTGCTTGCGTAATAAATTCAATTCACGCGATATTTTGTACCAATACTGACGCATTGGGCACACTGCAAGCAGGAAAATTTTCCCATCACACACTACACAGGCGGGAAAGTATTCCAACGTTTCGGCCTACGGGCGTTGGAATGTTCAAATAGTAGGCCATGGGTCGAAGACAGGATTCTTCACACGGACACAGTTTCTAATCGACGGTGCCACTTCGATTAGAAAACTTGGACGTTTGAAGAAGCGGGTTCGACTCCCGCACGACCCCCTCGTGTTTTTCAACCAGAAAAGAAGGAACTCAAAATGACCATGTCTGATGAAACACGGGTCATCTCCTCCCACGCTCTCACCGTGGAAGGAATGACCCAGCCACAGGTACAACCACTCAACCTCCCCACCGGATTCAACGGTTATCGCAAGGATTCCGTTGAACAGTACGTGAACGGGTTGGAAACACAGATTTGGAATCTGCAACGCCAGTTGACGGAAAAAAACATGGTCTTGGACAAGCGTCAATCCGAACTCGGCAAACGGGAGCAGGAAGTTGAATCCCTCCGCCAGCAGATTGGACGGTTGAACGCCGACTTGCAGGACGCCCGTCAAGCGTCGGAAAACCCGATGCAGGAATTAGGCACCAGCCTCGGCAAAGAATTCCAAACGTTGAAAAACACTTACGAGTCGAAGAAACGTGAGGAGCTGGAACAGGCCCGCACGCAAGCCGAACAGATTCTCCAACAGGCCAAGGATGAATCACAGAAGCGGCTCGACTCCGCGACGGAAACCACCAAACAGATGATGACCGCCGCACACGATAAGAAGCAGAAGCTTGAACAGGAATGCGCCAAACTGAAAAAGGAAACCGACGATAAGGTTGCCAACCAGTTGGACGCGGCCAAGAAACAAGCCGAACAGATTATCAGCAAGGCGGAAGCTGACGCAGTCAACCGTTTGGACAAGGCGTCACAGGAAATCGACCTCCGAACCAAGAAAGCTGAACAGCATGCCGCCGAATTGGATGCGAACAGCAAGAAGCTGATGGAAGCCGCTCAGCAGAGAGAGGAAACGGCGCAAAACAACGTCGCCAACTCTTTCGCCCAGTTAAGGCAGTTGGGCGCGGACATTGACAAGCTGATTTCAAAATCCAAATAATTATTCGCGGGCCGTCAAAACGGTCTGCACATTCCCCATTAGTGTAATGGCAGCACACGGGTCTTTGGAACCTTTAGAGGTGGTTCGAGTCCATCATGGGGAGCTAAGTTTCGACCGGCTGTTTTTGGCGTGTCGAAACTTCGGAGTCGTGCCTGAGTGGCCGATAGGGGCACCCTGCTAAGGTGTTAACCGTTTCATACGGTTCGAGGGTTCGAATCCCTCCGACTCCGCTGGGGAATGGGTTGCGGTTGCGAGCCTTCCGTTCCGAAAAGTTTGGAACGGTCGTAATAAAAACATCTCGTGTATGTAGTGCTTTCCCGTAAACAATCACAATTCTATTCCTCTTACTGCGGGAGTAGTGAAAAGGTCATCACACCTGCCTTCCAAGCAAGTATTGCGAGTTCGAATCTCGTCTCCCGCACAAAGTCCCACACTTTTTATCCCCTAAAGCTCGTGGGACAATCCATGGCATGACTCTCACATGCGCGATGGACGACAATCCTGAAATCCATGAAGGACTGTCAGCAAGCCGTATGCCTTGCACCCTCTTGACTCACGCATACATGCCAGTGTTCACGACATGAACTCACTGATGGGAAACAACCAAGCCATGTCAACGCCAAACAAAAAGCGGAGTCTACGGGTGTTTTTCTCTCCACCCTTCTCCTGCTCCGCGTCTTTGTGTGAACAGCTCCTCGCCGGTGGGAGTGGCGAAACACCGGCTTATTCTTTGTTGTTTAAATTGAACTTTCTTTGGATATATGTCGTATTAACTCTTATCCAGACTCGTATGCCGATTGGCCGGAATGCTGAGTTTGGATATATGCCGTATTAACTCTTATTCAAACTCTACCAATATCCGCGATAACTGTGTCGTGTTTGGATATATGCCGTATTAACTCTTATTCAAACTCACAACCCTGCGAGGTAACTCTGAGGTAAGTTTGGATATATGCCGTATTAACTCTTATTTAAACTTTTTTTGGTCAGACCTCTCTTCCAACGCGTTTGGATATATGCCGTATTAATTCTTATTCAAACTACAGCCGAGTCCGTCTTCCGCCGCCATGGTTTGGATATATGCCGTATTAACTCTTATTCAAACTTTTGGCGGGCGAATTCCGAAACGTCACCTGTTTGGATATATGCCGTATTAACTCTTATTCAAACTGACGCTGCTGCCGGGGCTGCTTGACGTGTTTGGATATATGCCGTATTAACTCTTATTCAAACTTACCTGGCAATCGATACGTACCGTCAGTGTTTGGATATATGCCGTATTAACTCTTATTCAAACTATCGTCGGCATATTGACCACCTCCTTTGGTTTGGATATATGCCGTATTAACTCTTATTCAAACTCCTCCGGATATTCGTCCGAATCGACCAGGGTTTGGATATATGCCGTATTAACTCTTATTCAAACTCTAGTCCCGAATAAGAGCCTTCATATCAACGTTTTCCGACTATTCGCCATCATCGAAAAGAGTCAGTAGACCCGGTTGTTCCGGTGTATTTTGCTGTTTTTTATCGATGAATCTCAACGAATCCGCCCATTGCGTGTCTGTCACGCATAGTACTCTCACGCTTCCGTGGGGAGGCAGTCCAGCTTTTATATAGGTTAGTGCCGACCTTCCTCCCGATTGTGTTGGAGTATATCTTGCGTATACGGAGTATTGCACTCGGACGAAACCTAAGTCCGCTAAAAGATGATTGAATCTGTTAGCGGCTCCCACGTCCTCTTTTGTTTTGATGGGTAAATCATACATGACTAGCGTCCACATGCCTTTATCCTTGTCTCTTTTCATTTTTGTTTCCTTTTCCCGAAGACTGGAACGGGTAGTTTGTCCAACCAGCCTTCGCAGTATTGCGCGTATTGCCCGCAGAACTCGTCAACCAGTGAGGGAATGGTCAATCCTTTTGGAGAGAACTGACTGTTGACTGCTAGAACTATCTGTTGTTTCAATTCCGTGTCTAAAGGCTCGTTGGGCAGCTGACTTATCTGATAGTCTATGGCTGGTCGGAAAGGTTCTACCAAATCGTCGGCTAGACAAAAATAATTATTAGCGGAATGATGGTGTATTCCAATTGTTGGGGAGAGTCCCGCTGAGCAAATCGACTTGATAAGAAAACCCCGTAGTATTGTGTAAGCGTAGTCTAATTGACTATTTCTCCCTTCACCGGAGCCGGGGAAACGACGGAAATTCTCATCGGGAAACATGCGATGCCAATATTCACGTGCCGCCTGTCCTTCGATATTGTTTGGGTCTCCGGAACGAACTTTCGAAGCTAGACTTCTTAAAAACTGCCCTCCTTCCAGTCCAAGCAGGTCCAGCGTATGAGACTGGCCTAATATCTTCGCATGTATGATTCTTCCCCAAGCGGATTTTCTAGATGGTAGACTCATTGTCTGTTGCGCGTTTTGGCGTGCGGCGGAACGAGTGTTGGTTTTAGCCCATGATTGCATTGCGGCTATTGGAATTTCGTTCCATTGGCATATGAGTACTTCCACATCGAAGAACGCCAACTGTTGCAATAGTGCCGTGGACACGGTCGTTTGAACACCTAAAAGCAGTACGGCTGTATCCGCTAAAGGAATACATGTTTCCAAATCGTGGTGTTCGATAACAAGCTGTCCACGCTTATAACGGAGTATCCCAGTCATGGCGGTGCAGTCCACTATCCTCCATCCTTTTGTCATAATAAACCTCCTAAAAAAGGGTCTACCGATAACCTTATATGGTTTTCGGTAGACCCTTTCTATTTAGAGGGGTGGTTGAAAGCAGTGTGTTCAGCACTCCAAAAGCGGCCCGATTTTACTGATTGCTGGAGTATAAGTGTGTAGTTTGAACATTTTTTCAACCTTGACCGGTATTTCCACTCCTTGTTCCTTCAACTTGTCTAACCCCTCTTCCGAAATGACGGAAGGAGCCAGACGGATTTTAGTAGAGGTGGGGAAACCTAAGACCGTGAACCTTCGTTCCACTCCCGAATCAGTATGGAATATGCGCGAGTATTCCGGGCAAGTGTCTTCCATGACTTCCGGAGTCAGTCTGATTTCATCGTTAACGGTAAGTTGTGCGATGCAGGTCGCATTTCCAAGTGCGATGGCCTCCCTGACCTTGCCATCCGCATAACGGAGTGATACGTCAGCCGGACGCAACGGAGTGCGGAACAGGTCGGTATTCTTCCTGCGTTTCATCAAATCGCATTGGAACACGCGCACCATGCCATAGAACGTCTTGCGTTTTCCGTTCTTCAACACCTGTTCGCAACGGTAGATGCGGGCGTGGTGGATGGTTCCGCCAATGTCGGCGGCACCACCGTTGACGTACAGTTGCGCGTTGTTGCCGGGTAGGAATCCGATTTCGTCCTGCGCATGGCATACCTCGCCCAAGGCTGTGATGACACGGTTCGGATTGGCGGGCAGACCGGTCTGAGGATTATAGTCCGGCAGTCGGGTCAACGCCTTCCATACCTGCGGTGTGATGGCATGGTCGATGAGCGTGGGGGAGAGCGCGTCTCCCAGTCGCACGTATTGCAACGGTTTCACCGTCGCATCATGCGCGGTACTGTTGCCCAAGCGGAGTCGGCGGCTCCGAACGACCGGAATGGTATCCTCGTCCAAGCCCTTGTTCAACAGGTGGAGCAGACTTTTCATCTGTTCAATCCATTGCTGGTACCGGACGTAGCCGGGGGTGTTCTTGTTTGGATACTGTTTCCAATCCGCTTGCCCGAACGGGGTTCCGCACAGGCGTTGCGATTCGCGTAGGTAATGGCGTTCTGCAAGACGGAGGGCGACACTCTGGTTCATCATGGCGATGACCGAAGCGTCAACCGCATGATGACGGCGGTCGAGTCGGGTCTTCCACTGTGCGCCGATGAAATGGATTTGCCCGTCGATGCCGGAAGCTCGACGTGCCTCATAGGTGATGGAGCCGGGGAACGTGGACACTTTCACCGTTTTGTTGGCGTATCGTCCGTCGAGTCGGCGGTGGAGTTCGTCGGCCATCCAACCCACGGATTCGATGGAACGATTGTCCAACGGCTCGTCCTGTTCGGTCTGCTTGAGTCGGCTGATGATGCTTTTCTTCACCTGACCGACCTGCTTGCGGTTCATGGACGGCGGGAACATCAACTGGTTCACTCGTGCGATGACATCATTCATGGTGATGCCATGCTCCCGCGCATAGTCGGAACGCACCCAAACGGCGAACGGAACGTTCGACTTGCTGGCATTGCATTCGGGGCAGACCGCAGCCATGTTGGTGCGTTTGCTGTCCGAACCGACGCCACGACGGGGTACGATATGGTCGAGTTCGGACTTGTCGAAACTGAATCGTGGACTGGTCGCACCACAGTATAGGCATGTGTTGTTCTGCGATTGGACGATTTCCCAACGGCGGATATCGTAATCGTGGACTTTGAAGCTTCCACCGTTGGACAGTTGTTTCTTCATATCCTCACGGATTGCTGCTCTCATCTGATTGTCCTTGTCACGACGTTGACGGCGCTCATAGTCGAGCGTGCGTCCGAACGCGATGGACGAGAACGATTCCTTCGTTGTTTCGATGGACACGCTTTCCGGAATGCCATACTGTTGTTCGCATTGGCTGAGAAAACGGTTGAACGCTTTCAACACTCGGTCCACGGCAGGATTGCCGGTCGGTTCCTGAACAGGTGGAACCGGGGGCTTCCAGTCGGCTGGCACGTTGAACTCGTGGCGGATGGCATAATGCAAATCGTCTTCCGTTTCCAACATGCGTTTGGACAGTCGTGTGAGGGTCTTTTCGGAGTAGGCGGCACGTCCCACGGGAAGACTGATGGAGTCCAACGGGGTGAGCAGGTCTTCGTCCAATCCGTCGATGAATTCGATGGGGGAGGCGTATTCGATGAGGTCGCGCACCTTGTCCAAGTCAATAGTGTTGGAGAGGAGTCGAATCATCGCGGCCCGTTCGCCCTCGGTGGCGACATCCCACCATGCGTCCATCATCTTGCGGAGTTTGGTGTTCTTGATGCCGTGGAGTCGGATTACGGTGTCCAATACCGGCGGCTTGTTGCCGATTCTTTCCTCCCCGTCATGGGTGAGGGTACCAACGCCTTTGAGTTCGTTGCGTTCGATGTCAAGCACGGCGCACACGTCCAACCATTCCACGTCTTCCTTGGCGGTGGTAAGCAGTTCGTACACATCCTGTTTCTCGCTGACGGTCAACGGACGTGGTTCCTCGCCTTTACGGCGGATACGCAGGTTGGTGATGACGTTGAGGATACGATACTTCTGGAAGGCGATACTGGCTTTCAATGCTCTCTTCTGGGTCGAGTCGAGCGGGTCTGTTCCGACATGCTTCTCTGCGGAACCTTTGGGGGATGCGCAGTGGAACACGGTACGCAGGATGGGTTTCCAAACATCCTCGGGAACCTGCTGGACGGTGAAGATACGTCGGAGTTCACGCGCATTGTCGGACTGCATGAGACGGCTTGGCAGAACACCCTCACCGTATTTTGTGCTGGTACGAACCCTCATGAAATTCTCATCACGGTCGGAAAGCGTCAATGCGACGAGTTGCGCCGGAGTCATATCATCGTCCAGTTTCATTCCAAGACGGGTCTCCACACGCTGTTTCAAATCCTTGTACTGGTCGGACGGCTCCACATCCTCGAACAGGGTTTCGACACGACTATAGGAGTTGCGCCAACCGCGATGGCGTGCGATATGTCGGATAGCCATGACCATCATCCGGTCACGCTTGTCCTTGTCGGGGACGTAGGCGGTTGCCAATGCGGAGCGGACGTTCCAGTATTCGTAGAGTCCATGCTCGCTTTCCGGCACGTCGTCTACCGGATAACCCAGTTGGTAGAGCTGACGGTCGAGTTGGTTGAGACGATGGCGGCGGCGTTTGCGCATGTTGCGGGTTCGTCGGGCGATTCCGGCCATGGCTTTGCGGGTGGTGCCGGACTTGTTTTGGGTCGGGTCTACTCCGCCGTCGTGAATGTAGCTGAGGGTTTTGAGCAATGCTGTCGGGTTGCCGTTGGCGTCGAGTTGGATTGCCGAGAATCCTAGACTGTTGAGTCCTACGTCGGCTCCCACGCGATAGCGGATATTGGTTTTTGCGGTCAAGGTCTGTTGTTCTCTTTCCGCACTGCATGAAAAAAGCGGCGATTGGGACTTGCGTCCTATCGCCGCTCTACGGTCAATTCCGGTCTGTCACCGGACTTGTTTAGACTATATGCCGTGATTTCCACTATAACACACAGTGTTTTTCTGGCAACCCCGGCGTGTCGTTTCCGTTTTTCGAACAGCGCTTTGGTTTTTTATTTGCGGACGTGTCCAGTATATCTCAATATTCAGACCTTGCGACACGACTCTTTCCCGTTGTCTTTTTATAAGGTATACTGGAATCGTTCACACAATCAAGCTGAAGTAAAAAGAAGGAACGTAAAAATGTGGAAGATAATCCACCTCAACAGCGGCCATACGCTCATAACGGAAGACAACATAGACCTGACGAAACCCGTCATCACAGCCAACGTGCTCGACCACGAAACCAGCATCGCACTCCACGCCATCAGCGGTGAACTATTGGAAAACGTGTTCTACCCAATGACCTACCGTCCGCCGATTCGCCGCACCGAATACAGGGTGGCGAACCCTGAACGGATACAGGCGTTCCTTTCCGCCACCAACCGCGTGAGCATCCCCTTGGGTTCCGTCGATTACGTCGAGGATTACGTTCCGACCGCCGTCGAGGATGAGGAGGAAGACGGTTATGGGGGAGCCTACCGCAACGCCATCCACGGCGAAGGCTGTTAAGAAAAGGGGATTATAGAATGTCCACAGTGACTCCGGTAGACCCGATAGAAAAACTGTTCGTCAACACTCGCGGCCAAATCTCCGACCAATTCCGGTTGCGCAAGCTGAAAATGAGACTGGGCACGGTCGGGGATATCACCGCGATGACCGCCGAACAGTTCACTGGACTTTTTGGCTCGGATTATATGCGAGTCGTTGGGAACCGTTTGAGAAAAAACGGTTTGGATTTCCGCTCGGTGGAGGATTCCGCTTTATATCGTGAGGGGGTGGATGACCCCGATTTCCGTATCCGCCTGTATTCGATTGGTGTCGGCTCATTGGCGAAACTGTCTAAAATATCCTTGGCTCAATTCCTGCATTATCTAGCCCGACTGCGGGAGTCCCGCCGTCTCCAATATTCCAGTGGGGTCACGGTTCCCCAGTTTGGAGCGTTGAATATCGCCCATTTGGAGCGGGTCATGTTCGAGAACGGGTTCCGTTTTCGGGATGGTTCGTTGAATACGGCTGATTTGACCATGTTGGGCAATAATCGTGATGGCAGTCCGACGGGGAAGAATATGGTGAACGCTCATGATGTTGTTTCGGGTCATCCTGTGTTCTCGGGTGCTCGTAGGAAGGGTCTGCTGGTAGCCCGTCGTAAGCGTTTGTTGGAGGAGTTGGCTGGGATTGAGGTGGAGTTGGTTTCGTTGGGTTGATTTGCCCCAATATTTGTGTTATATTGAAATTGTTCACACAAAAACAGAAAATCAAAAAGGAGCAAACCATGAACAAGCAGACCACTCTCGAAGAGTTCGAAAAAGGAATGACCGAAAACCTTCCCTACCTTCAAAGGAACACCAAGGAAGGCAAGTACGTTTGGACGAAAAGCCATGTCTGCAATCCCGAACGTTCCTTCTCTCGCTCTTGGAAGATGACCTTATGCATGTGGGGCGAAGAAGGATACGTCAAGGAGGCTACTTTCTCTCTCACTTACGACCTCTCACTGCAATACGCTGGAGACAATGGAAGCGCGGCTGGAATCCCCACGGAGACTGCCCGAATCCCCATGTATCGGGATGGTGTGCCTATCGCCACTTTCAAGGGTGTTGACAAGTCCGCCAAGATACTTCTCGACAAGGTCGAACAGGTCTTGGGATTGGCGGAGAAGTTCGAGCGTGGATTCTGGGAATTGAATCAGACGAGCAAGTCGTTGACTTCTTTGGAAGAGAACATCTTCTGAATCCAATGGCCTCACAATGGGGCTTTGCCTTGGTAGCCCAGTGGATAGGGCGTCCGCCCTCTAAGCGGATGGTCGTGGGTTCGAATCCCATCCAAGGCGCTTTTCCTCTCGTTCGGGGTTTCCTTGCGCGAGCTGGAAACCCTTCTAACAAGGGGGCATAATGTAAAAGACTCCACCCCACACGTGGAAAAGAAACCAAACAAAGGAGATAATCTTGGCAAACGTCAAGAAGACGTTCATCGCCACTACCGTGGCTGTTGCGACACTCGCCGCACCGGCCACCGCGTTCGCGGATGACGCCAACAATATCCAGCCGGACGTGAACGGCGCTATCGAACAGGCGCAGACCGCAGTATCCCAGACTCAGGACACCGTGGCACAGGCCACACAGGCAACCCCCCAGACCGCCACCACGCCGGACAATACCACTACGGCCACCACGACCCCCGCACAGTCAGACCCCGCGGCCGACGGACAGGCCAAGGTGGACGAGGCCCAAGCCAACGACAATCAGGCTCAGACGAATCTGAATCAGGCACAGACCAACGTTGACAGCGCACAGACCACCGTCAATCAGGCCCAGACTCAGGTGAACAACGCCCAGACCACTCTGGACGCCGCCAACCAGCAGGTTCAGAACGCGCAGACCACCGTCAATCAGGCTCAGACGAATCTGAATCAGGCACAGCAGAACGCCAGCGAATCCGCCAATCCGGAAAACCAGCAGAAGGCTCAACAGGCGCTTTCCGACGCGAACAGCCAGCTCGACCAGACCACCAAGCAGTTGGAATCCGCCAACCAGCAGGTTAAGAAGGCCCAGCAGGAAGCCCAGCAGAAGGCCGACAATCTGACCGCAGCCAAGAAGGACGAAGCCGCCGCCAAGACGGACAAGGACAAGGCCGATAAGACAGCCTCGGACGCGAAGACGAAGGCCGACGAATCCCAGAAGACCATCAGCCAGCTCAAGGCCGAACTCGAAGCCGCGTTAGCCGCGAAGAACGACGCCGACACCGCGAAGACCACGGCCGACAAGAACGCGGCGGACGCGAAGAACGGCATCGAAGCGAAGCGGAAGGATGCTGACGAGAAGGCCACCGCCGCCAACACCGCTCAAGCCGACGCAGACTCCAAGAAAGCCGCCGCCGACAACGCGGACAAGCAGCTGGCATCCGGCTCCATCGGCTTCTACCAGTGGAAGCTTGCCTCCAGCTATAAGAACGAGGACACCCAGTTCGCCCTCGACCAGCTTGTCAAGTATCAGAACGAGGATTGGGTGAAGATTGGTGAGGAAAACTCCGCAACCAGCTTGCAGAACATGCTCGACGCTCTCGACATGATTGACAAGGGCAATGAGATTCGCCGTAACCTCGGACTGCCGGAGTGGACGGTCAACGATGCGGACACCGCCGACGCGCAGCTTGCCGCCGACTACAATACGTATTCCCCGAATATGGGACACGTGTTCACCGGAACCTCCCAGAACCTCGCTTGGGGTTACGATAACCCCTACGATGGCTGGTATACGGAAGAGAAGGCCGTGTTCGACCGGTATGCGGAGAAGAATCCGGAACTGCGCAACATGACCGCCGTGGAAATCTACATGAAGTATCCGGACATCTACGAGCAGACCGGACACTATCTGAACATCATCGACCCGGATTGCGACACCACCGGTTTCGCAATCACAGGTTCGCTGACCGCCGCGCAGAACTTCAGCCAGAAATACCTGTACTCTAGCGGCGTTTCCGTGGACGAGTACCGTCAGCAGATTCTCTCCTACAAGAACGCATTGGACTCCGCCGCCGACGTGTATCAGAAGGCTCTTGACAAGGCGAACGAGGCGAAGAAGGCCGCGCAACAGGCCCAGCAGGAGCTTGCCGAACTACAGGAACGCGCGCAGTCCGCACAGCAGACCGCCGATGAAGCGGCCAAGACCGCCAAGGCTAAGAACGAAGCCTATCAGAAGGCTCTCGACGCATACAATGCCGCAGTCAAGGCCGGTCAGACCGCCGACAGCACCTACGCTCAGGCGAAGGACGAGGCCGACGCGAAGCAGACCGTGTACGAGCAGAAGCAGTCCGCAACCAAGAAAGCCCAGAACGAGTTCGATGAGGCGAACCAGCAGGTGAAGACCTCCCAGTCGAACGTGGACAAGGCTCAGGCCGCAGTAGACGAAGCCAAGAAGCAGGTCAAGGAAGCCCAAGCCAAGCTGGACGGCTACACCGACGCGAACGCGAAGCTGGCCGAAGCCCGGAAGAAGCTGGCGGAAGCGGAGAAGACGTTGTCCAAGGCGCAGGACGAGCAGAAGACCGCTCAAGCCAATTTGGACAAGGCCAAGGCCGCTAAGGCTGACGCCGACAAGACGCTGGCCGACGCGAACGCGAAGCTGGACAAGGCCAAGGCCGACAAGAAGCAGACCGAGGCCGCTCTGACGGATGCGAAGAACGCTCTTGACGGCATCGCCACGAAGCCGGGCGAGGGTGATATCATCGACCCCGGTTTCTCGGTCGATGATGATTCTTCCAAGCCGTCTACTCCGGATACCCCGTCTACTCCGGACGATTCGGGCAAGCCGAACGACTCGAACTCTACCGGAACCTCCAAGGGAGACACCGGCAAGACCGACACCACCAAGGATGACAGCTCTTCCCTAACGGACACTACCGTCTCCACTAAGAAGAACGAGTCCAAGGCCGAGACCGCTGACGAGAAGGCTTATAAGACCACCACATATAAGGTGGACGCCGACAATAAGACCGTCACGGACACTGGTGAGGATAATCTTGCCACCACCGGCGTGGATGTGGCGGGTATCACCGCAGTATCCATCGTCGCCCTGATGATGGGTGTTGGCTTCGTTGGAGTGGAGCGTTCTGTCCGCCGCAACGACTGATGCCTGTTTGAGACTGGAAGCCCTGACCTTCCGTATAGGAGGGTTGGGGCTTTTTGTTTTTTTTGCATTTTCAGACCACATACGCCATAATGGAATTGTTCACACAAAGTCTTTCATGCCGCCATGGCTTGCGTTGAGTGACGTTTGGCGAGATTGGCTAAACATTCAATCTATGCTATACTGGCATTGTTCACATAAAGATAGTTCAAGCAAACAAGGAGACAGGCATGAGCAACATCACAGCAGACGAATACAGTCTCTTGGAATTCATTTCATCCCGCGACAAGCAGGAAGACAACAGTCGAATCCTCTTGGAACAAACCAAGAAAATCCTCAAATCCCTCGTCCGCAAAGGCTTCGGAAAAATCGAACACTACTCCAACATCGGAGACTGGTTCATCCCCGACATGGACGCTATCAACGAGTTCGTTGAAACACACGTCGGACAGTACAAGCTCGAACGCAAGTACCTCCAATACGACATGTTCAACATCCTTGAGGAAATCTCCCGCAAAGGATACGGCTGGAACTACGTCTCCCAGCCCACAGCCAAAGCCAGCATGGAACGGCTCCGCCACTACGGGTGCGTCACCTACGTCAAGCGCGGTGACAAGTATATCGCAACTGGAACTCCGGAGGGCATCGCCTTCGCCAAAAACATGATGGCTACGGCCACCAGAACATGTGCCGAATGCGGTCGAAAATACCCCTACTATTCCGGCATGAAAGCCTACGACATCTGCTCCAAGGAATGCTACTACAAGCGTTTCGGCACTCCCGAAGAACGACGTGCAAAAAGATTACAGAAGAAGAACTGACAATCATGGTCGAGAAAAAAAGTAAAAGGAAAGGGCGCCACGATGATTTTCAAACTGACTTTAGGCGACTGGGAGTGTGACGGCTACTACGCCAACAAGGATTACTTTTTCGAAAGCAACTATTCGGCTGAAAGAATCACGGAAGCCTACAAGGCTAGTTGTCGGAAGTATGGCGTCCAATTCAACAGCGCCAAACATGATTACACGGGTCTTGGACGCGAGAATCTTGACCGACGGCGTCTCGTCTGGGCTAGCTATGACGAACCCAGTATGAGTCGGGAGGTCTACCGTCTATTCGTTGAACTCGGGCTGATTCAGGATGACGAACTGTGGCTCGATAAGAATGGACTCTACCATGCGGGGGAAGATAATGTTCTCAAAATCATCATGGGCTTTATCGCGCTTTCCATGCCGGACGATTTCGGTTACAAGCTGGTGAATATCCCAAGCGTCAATGCTCTTATCTACGATAAGATTGGCGAATCCGTACAAAGACTATACGGAATTTGACGTCCTCCCAGTGTTGAAACACCGGGAGGACGTCAAATACAAGCTGTTGGAGATTCCCCGCGTCAACGCTCTGATTCACTATCAATATCAGCTACGGATTGTATTCAATCTAAAAGACGTATTTCGGAAGGAAAGACGGTAGTCGCAATGGCAGAAAAATATGGTGTCGAACTATATGAGGGAATGTGTGTTGAAGCGTTCATTCGTGGATACGTGGATTGGAACCCACTGGTGCTGGGTGATGGCATGAGTATTCGATTTGACGCAACGAATGTCAGAATCTACTTTTACGATGAATCTTCCTATGACAGGGTTGACGGATTGCATGTGAACGTCAACCATGAGGAGCTTCCTGTATTCGAATATGCGGGAATGCCGCCGAGTGAAGCCGCCAAAAAAATATGGGACCGAATAGAGGAGTTAGTAGCAATATGGTTATCAACGGCAGGTTGGATTGCGGATACTGTTCCGCTCCTATCACCCGGCTGTACGGTGGAATAATCGGAAAGCAACAGTCATATCCATGTCCGAACTGCGGGTGTATGAACTATGTGACGCCTAAAATCACATATTCGGCTTCCACGTTCGGCTCGCAGGTCAAAGACGCATTGTTGGATTTGGTGGAACGGCATGGCGGGTCACACTGGGATTGCAACGGGGACGTGGAAAACATTTCCATGCCGTACCGTGGAGTCCACGCCGAATTAAGAACCTATAACGACTACTGTTACGGCATTCTCGATGGACTGCATGTGAATGTTGGTTCCACCAGTATTCCGGTATTGGACTTGAAGGGTTTGACCCCGGAACAGGCGGCTACGCGGATTCTTCTGCGCGTCTTCCGCGAATGTCGGAAACAGGAGGAGGAAAACGTTTGAAAGATGGTGAGATTCGTCCACTGCCGCAGAACGAGTTCTATCAGAGTCCGTTCGACGGGCGTTGGGTTGATTTGGATGAGGAGGAAGTATTTCGACTAATCGACATGCAACGGCAGAGTGGAACTAGGTGTGGTAAAACTAAACCAAAGACGTGTTATACTAGAAGTGTCCACACGAAAGAAACCTAAAGGAGCAATCCATAATGAAACTGCACGTAGACGTGGGAGTCCTCGAAAGCCCCATAGTGTCAGCGTCAAAATATATGGCGTATACGCAGACCCCCAACAAGGACGAAGAACGCCGCAAGATGGTTCAAACCATAACGGATAGGGACTTTCCCCAAACTGGACTAACGACCATATAACCTCGGCTTGGATTCTCGAAGTAAAAGAAGTCACCCCAATCAAAGAGCTTTTAGGGAAGTGTCGTAATTGAGCTACCACCTAGCCTCATGTCCATTCTGCGGTAAGTCGGTTCGACTCGTCTATGACAATACCGTAAACGGAACATGCTACGGCATCAGCCACAAGCCGGACGAATGTTCCATTCTACCAACCATCTGGGGAGCATCCGACATAAAAGCGGACTCCATCGTGCGTTGTTGGAATCAACGATACGGTGTGGCGAGTCTACTCAGAGAAAAAGGCGAAGACGAACTAGCCGACGAAATGGCCTTCCTAGGTTAAAGCCTTAAAACATATTCCACAAAAAGAAACCAAATCAAAAAGAAAAAGAAAGCAAAAAATTGAAAACCAACACCAAGACCATGAGAACCATCATGTTCATCTCACTGGCTATCGCAATGGTTCTTATTCCCGCCAACACAGCTACCGCCAACGAGTTCATGCAGAATCGGAAAGAATACGAGACGGCACTGAACCATGCCACCATTCTGACCGCACGTTTGAAACAGGATACGGAAAACGTTCAAAACAAGACCATTGTCACTCGTAACGATGATGACGCTACCCGTATTGCCCGTGAGGCATTGCAATCCCAATTAACGGAAGCGACTAAAATCCACATGTCGCAAAAAGAGAAGGCTACTGTCTTCACCGTTTCATCCCTGACCGACAAGACGGTCAAATCCAATAATCGCATTCACTCTCTTATCCGTTCCATCGACCGGACGGCCAAATCCGTGGATACCGCCATCGCCTCCCACAAGCTTGATGATATGAGGAAGAAGCTTGCCGATATGGTTGATAAGGGTAAGAGAATTTTGGAATCATCCAACGGCAACGTGGACGATGAAAACAATCGCGATAAACTGTCTGACCTGTTGAAGAAGGCCAAGGATTTGATGGAATCCACGGACGTGCAGACCATGAGCGTGGACGTGTCCGAATTGGACAAGCTGATTAACAAGGTGTCCGACGATATGAACGCACGTCAGTCCCGTATCGGACAGGAACGTCAGCAGAGCGTAGTGGCGGCGTCCTATTCTCAGGCGTCCGACACTACGAACGGAAACTATGCGACTACCCGTTCCAACTATGGTTCCTACACTCCAACCCAGTCCACTCCGCGCGGCTACTACAGTTCCATGTCCTGCGATTTGACTTCTGCCGCAGACCACTGCCAAGGCGCGGTTGACGGCGGCGGCATCGTGGACTTGAACTATGGCAACGGACACGTGTATGCGCAACACAACAATACGGGTGGCGCGTGGATTAACAATCTGCAAGCGGGTCAGACGTTCACCATGAACGGCTCCACCTATCGGGTTAACGGACAGAGCGTTCAGGGTGCCCAGTATGCTCCCGACTCCGGCGATTGGATGCAGACTTGCAATGGGAATGGCAATCATCTTGTCGGTATCACAAAGATAAGCTGAACAAGGAGACGATTGACTTCCTCCCCCGCCTGAAGGCGGGGGAGGAAGTCAAGTTCAACCTCTAAGAAGAGTCCGGTAGGTGTTTTGCGGGATTTTGCTTCTTTCTTACGACGTGATATAGTGGAATCGTTCACACAAACAAGCTAGGAGCGAAAATGAGTGACAAGCAGGAAACCATCGACATCCTCGTCATCAAGCAGGACGAGAAACCCATTCGCAAAACCATCCCCAACACACTCGAAGCGAAACAGCATGAGGTAGACGGCTACATCGAACCATTCGGACTCAAAAACGGGGCGACCATCTACTGCAACGAAGAAGGCAAACTCGGCAGGTGGACGCTCAACCGCGCAATCCGCGCCTACGACCTCGAAGACGGGGCTGATTCAAGAATCGTGGAAATGATGGCGGGCACGTTCTTCATCTCAGGATTCGACCCTGAAAGCGGAGAGGACACCAGTCTTACGGAGAAACAGTTCGACCACTGGGCCAAGCGGTTCTACTCGCCGGAAATCCTCGTGCAGAACGCCAATAATGAGCTGTTGGCCGTTCCTGTTCCCATCAAGTAGTTCGTAATTCTAGGGGGATAGGGGCCAATCCTATCCCCTTAACTTTTTCAAGGAAAAGACGATGACCAAATACTTTACTTCTGACACTCACTTCGCCCACCCGTTTGTGGCCGCATTACGGGGATATGCGAAAACTGGATTCACGTCGGACAACACCATCAAACAACAGGCCAACGAAGCGCACATGCAGGTCAAGGACTGCGTCAACTGGTACCAGCATGACATTGACGTGACCGACCACATCAACGAGACGGTAGGGGAGAACGACGAACTCTACATTCTGGGAGACCTATGCAGCGGAGGCGCGTGGAGTCTTCAACAGGCGCTTATGCATGTCAAAAGCCTACGTTGCCCTCGTAATAACCGTCATCTGATTCTCGGCAACCATGACGATGTGCTGTACGGGAAGAGCAAGGGCTTCAAGGATTTGACCGAGGCGTTTGGCGAAATCGGGCGCATCGGCATGACGGACATCACGGACGGAGAAACCACTATGACCGTGTTCCTCTGCCACTTCCAATGGCGTGAGGATTTCGACGTACCGGCAGTGGATGGCATGGCCTCCAATTGGGCGAAGCCGGAGCTTCGACGTTATGCGATTCCTCAAGTGGGGAAGAACATGCGATTGCTGCACGGTCACACCCATGCGAACACTCCCCATGAGTTCAAGAACCGCAACGAAATCAACGTGGGATTGGACGCGTGGAACATGCGCCCCGTATCCGAAGTAGAACTTGTTCGCATGTTTCAGCAGAACTGAAGTAAAGAAAGGCTTAGAAAATGACCACTCTGACCATTCTTAGAGGATTGCCCGGCTCAGGAAAGAGCACTTGGGCGCGGAAGCATGTCGATTCGAATACGGTAATCGTCAGCTTGGACGGTTTGCGTGAAATGATGGCGGGAGGCCGTCAGACATGGCATGAAACCATGAATCCACAGTTGAACAGGATTCTCGTCCGTCAGGCGCATACCATCATCAGCGACCTGCTCGCCAAAGGTGTGAACGTCATCAGCGACTCCCAGCATGTCAACCCGCGTTTCTGCGTGGACGAGGTGCAGATTGCCGCCCGCCACAAGGCGCATGTTGAGACTTTCACATTCAACACGCCGTTGGACGTTCTGCTGGAACGCAACCAGACCCGTCCGGAAAACGACCGTGTGCCGGAGGAATATCTGCGCACCCAGTATGAGACTTGGCATGAAAACCTTGACCATGAAAGCCGTTGGGTCAACATCCATGTAAGGAAGGTTGACGGAACCTACCATATGAATCCGTCCGGAGACCTCGCACTGGTGGACGTGGGATTGCTGTGGAACGACAAGACCCGTGTTCCCGACAATGCCGAGTTCGGTTATACCGCCGTACCGGCAAAGGGACGTGATTTGACCGGTGTCATCCAGTTGGATATGCCGCCGCTCAAAGATGGTAGGAAGTGGACTCTCGACCGTTACTCGAAGTGGTTGGAACAGGGCGCACATAAGACCAATGACGGGTTTGCCGACTTCTCCACGGATGGAAGGAACCTGCTCGAACTCATGCGAGATTCCGATAACGTAAACGTCCGTCCAGTCAAGGGCGAGAACGACGTATACGCTTGCAATTTCAGCCGTGACGCGTTCAAAAACCAGCGTTGGGACGAATATTCCAGCAAGGCTCGCGGACTGTTCCTCGACGGGAACGGCAATGTCGTGGCACGAGGATTCGAGAAGTTCTTCAATCTTGGAGAGAACGAGCAGACCACCCGCGAGAACATCGACAAGCGTCTCAAGTTCCCAGTGCGCGTGGAACGCAAGGAGAACGGGTTCCTCGGCTTGGTGTCCGCACGCGGAGGCGGTTCGTGGCGTTTCTGGTCGAAGAGTGGTCAGACCGACTATTCGTATCTTATCGAACATCTTTTCAAGCAGACTTTGGACATTGGTCAGGAACAGGCGTTGTGGAACATCGCCCATGATGCCAACGTCACCTTGGCTTTCGAGGTAATCGACCAAGAGTCCGACCGTCATATCATCAAGTATGATACGTCGCAGCTCGTGTTCCTGCACGCCATCAAGAACACCGTTGACTTCCATATCGACCATGATGCCGACGATTTGATTGATACGGATAGATTCTTTGCCCGTCCCGAAGTTCTGGCCGTTTTCCAGACTGAGGAACAGCGTGAGAGCCTGTGGCGCATGTTGGACGAGGAACGCCGCTGGTCTGACCGTGAGGGCGTTGTGGTGTATGACGCCGACGGGTACATGTTCAAATTGAAGTCGGACTATTATCTTGAGGTCAAGAGTCTTCGCAACCTGTTGGAACGTGCCATCCTGCACGATAGGCCGATTCCCGCCGACGACCATTCAGAACGCGCGGAACTGGCACGTTGGGTGCTGTTCCATGCGAACATGAATCGTCTTGTCTACACTCGTAAGGCGTTCAATGAGCGTGGAGTGGACATGGAGTATGTCGGTGACTTGCTGAGTCGGGGATGTATGCTGTAGCCCCCCCCGCCGATTCGGAGGACTTAACAAGATTGTGTGATATTCTCCCCCGCCTTATAGGCGGGGGAGAATATCACTGGGCTTGAAAGGACAAAATCTATGACACCGAAAGAAGCTAAAAACTATGTTGCCGGAACATTGGAACGCGACCAGCCATATGAGAGACTGTTACGACAAGTCGTACTGGAAGGCGAGCTGACTCACGACCGTACCGGAGTGGGAACGTTGTCCACGTTCGGCACGCGTATGGAATTCAACCTGCAAGACGGTTTCCCACTCGTAACCACGAAAAAAGTGTTCCTGCGTGGCATCATCGCGGAACTGTTGTGGTTCATCGCCGGAGACAACAAGGTCAGCACTCTACAAAAGCAGAACGTCCACATCTGGGATGAATGGGTGTTGCCGGACGGAACCATTGGCAAAGGGTATCCCATCCAATGGCGTTCATGGCCTAAAACCGACGGCACCACGGTAGACCAATTGTCAAACGCGCTCGACCTTATCCGACATAACCCGTCCAGCCGTCGAATCATCGTATCCGCATGGAACGCGGGAGAATTGGACGAAATGGCATTACCGCCATGCCACGCCCTGTTCCAATTCCACGTGCGCGGAGACGGTTTTCTGGATTGCCAACTGTATCAGCGTTCCGCCGACATGTTCCTTGGAGTGCCGTTCAACATCGCCTCCTACTCGCTGTTGACTATGATGATGGCCCAACAGGCCGGATTGGAGCCGGGACGGTTCATCTGGGTCGGCGGCGACACGCACGTGTATCTGAACCATCTGGAACAGGTGTGCGAACAATTGTCGCGCGAGCCACGCCCGTGGCCGCATATGGAAATCGACAAGGCGGACAGCCTGTTCGACTACAAGCCGGACATGTTCCATCTCATCGACTACGACCCGTGGCCGTCAATCAAAGCTCCCGTAGCCGTCTGATGCGCGCCTCCGGCGTCTTCGACGCCGTGGATGGGATTTTCAGCTGATTTTGCCGAGGGTTCCCCGCCTCTATCGGGCGGGGGAGAATGCCGCACCACTGCATTCGGGTCTTTCGGTTTCCTGTCCCAAAATTCCGCAAAACGGTTTTTTAACTGACGTTTCAAGGTATTTTAGGAAAGGAAACATCTAAGGAATCCGATTGGAGTAAGTGGTATGAGAATGCTTCATAGAGCGGGGGCAACGCTGTCCGCCTTTATCGCCGCAACGCTAATCCTAGCGGGGGGGGGGGTATCTCCTCGGCCAATGCCGAAGAAGTCCCCGCCACACAATCTACCGATAATGGGGTTTCCCAGCAAAGCTGGAATCCGCCAAGCGACGCGACCATACATGATTCGCTTACAGGCGATGATGCGAAAATCACCGACGTATCCACAGTCTCGAAGACCACGGGAACAGCACCATTCGACAAAGACGACAATCCCGGAGACGATTCAAGCGTTGATAACAGCATCGTCCGCTCCTACGATTCCCTGAACTACACCATCTCCTACACCATGGCGTCGAAGAACAGTAAAGATTACTACAAGGACGCCAGAATCAAATTCAAATTCTCCATGCCGTTCGATACAGGCGTGGCTGAGTTCTCCACCAAGGAAATGCTTTGGATGGACACAGCCGCAGGATACGGATACAAGGTAGGATATGAGGATGTCAAAGGTGCTAAATACCAGACGTTGACATGCTGGCGTCACGTCAATGGGACAAAGGATAATCCGACCGTCGTTCCGGGCATGGCTACCGTCAATCTGCCCATCAACGTGTATGGCGCACCTAATGGAACCAAGATTCAGCCGACCGTCCAAGCCAGTATGGAACACAATACTGATAGCGAGGCAGTCACCAAACATTTGGAAACCGTCACCGTCAGCGCCGCGCCACGATGGAACATCGAATTGGCGAGCTTGAAACGAATCCAATCCGGCACATACGATTTCGGGGAGTCTGAGGACGGTGACGCCATAAACAAGACGGCGGGCAAAGTGACCGGAGTCCTCTCCCATCTGACCATCAACGTGGCGAACACCTCCACCGACCATGCAAAAGGCGTCAAAGGCTTGGAGGCCACTAATGAGCCGGTCACGTTCGACGTTAAAATCTCAAACCAGTGGAGGAGGCAAGGCGCTTCCGCGCCTATAGCCAACCAGCCGAATTCTTTGCAGCCATTGGCTTGGAGCATCGCCAACGGCAGCAACAGCTGGATGGCAATATTCCACAAATACCCGTCGGACAGAAGCAATACGAAAGAAGCCGAAACTTTCTCCTCCCATAAGAAAAACGACTATGCCAGCGAATGGAAAATGACGCAGGAAACCAAAAACGGCTACATCATCCTGCATCTCACCGTATCCCATCTAGACCAATATTACAACCCCAACAACAAAGACCAGCAGAACGGCATCCTCAATTGGGCGTCCGCAGGCATCGACCTCGTGAATCCCACTAAAATCAACAATAAGAATCTGGCCGACCAGTACGGAAGTGACCTGAACCTTCAACAGGATGTTTGGGATATGAACCTTCAAGCATCCAGTGTCAGTGGCATTAAAGCCAAATCGGCGCCGTCGGACTCTTCCAATCAGTCGATAATCTCAGATGATGAGACTGGGGTGAGTATTCCTCTTTACGTGTCCGGAATGGCCTCCGAATATAATCAAGGTATAGAGTATGGGTGCGCCGGATGGAAATGGCAGGACACTCAGACAAGGGATTCCTCCTGTATACTGTTCCAGCAAAAAGGTTCCAGTGTTCACGATGGTTCCGACATTGCCGTGCGCGGCCAAAAAGTCATGCTGGCCTCCCACATAAGCTACACTCAAAACAAAACCAATCTGCCCGTCATCAGAACCCGACTCATGAAAATCGATTCAACAGTGCTTGAACCCTATGAGAATGCTTCCACATGGAATCGTGCGAGTTTGGGTGATGGAAAGAACATCTTCTCCGAAAGCACCTTGGCTTATGGTGTCAAAAAAGACGGGAAAGCATGGTCTTCCGACACTGAACAGGCAAAAGCTGGAATCGGCTACCTGAACTATTACAATTCCATCAGCGAGGCAAAGAAACACGGCGAAATCGTAGCCATTCTCGCCACGTCATACAATGCCGCACCATATAACTCGTCTTGGATGGAAGGCAACGAAGGTATTGGACGTGATTTTTTCGGACTGGACGTCCAAGTCAAAACCGGACGTGAAATCATCAACAAGACCGCCCAATATACTGTGCAAAGCCTCATGTGGACACGTAAAGACTTGGCCGCAAAAGCCGGTCTCGACGCCGACAACGCATCCAATAAGGATTGGGCCAATTGGATTAGCAAAAACAAACTTGACCCGGCAGAACTCGTCAAACAAGTCGCTCCGACCGGACGAGTGGACAGCACCCCATATCAGAAGGCAAAATGGGATGACGTCCAAGGATATGTGGGCGGAGACACAGCCGACAGGCATTACGGTGACAGCCTCCACATCGTGGCGGAAATCGCCCAAGTCTCCAAAAGCACAGACCAAAGCGGCGGGAACAAAGGCTCCAAACAAACCTACGACATCGACAACGGACAACGCTACGTGGACTGGAAACTGGATTTAAACATGGCATCCAACCTGTATGGGCGGGATACCGTCGATACCAAAACGGATATGACGGTCACCGACACACTCCCGTCAAAACTCCATTATCTTCCATCGACCGCATATTTGGGCGGAGACTACAAGGAGAACACTCCAAGTCAGGGAAGCGTAGCCAATGGCACGAGAATCGAACCGAACGCCACACTCAACGCAGACGGAACCACCACTCTTGTCTGGCATTTGGACAATATCGACACGTCCAAACAGTATACAATCCACTATTCGACCAGCATCGGTGACGCAACCGACCCGGACAATGATGTGGTTAACGCGGAACAGTTGACGAACAAGGTTTCCGTTTCCACTTATCGTTCTCCAGTCAGACCGAAAATGAATTTGACACATTCCGAGTACACCATCAAAATCAGTCGTTTGGAACTGACCACTTTGGCTATCAAGGCTGACCCGTTGGTAAATGAGGTCAACTCGGCATTGCATTGGAAGAGTATCAAAACCAACAATCTCGAAACACCGTTGTCCAATCCGATAGCCACGGCCATCATGCCGAACACCGCCAACACACTCAGCTCCTATCATGGCGACTGGGTTTTGGCAGGCATCCACATTAGCCCCCGAAACGGCTCCCAACTTGGAGACGGGCATCTTGTCTACTCCACCGACAGCAAATACCTGACCACAGACCCAAGCAACATCAAAACCACTGACGTAAAAGATTGGAAGACACTACCGTTCGACAGTACGACAGGCATAGCCGCCATCCCGCAAAACCTGCATCCAACAGCTTGGGCATGGGTGGGAGACAAACCACTGCCGGGAGGCTCAAGCCTCATGTTCGACATCACCATCCAACCTTCCAACAACCGTCCCGCCGACCTGTACAGCATCCGTTGGGGAGACGGATACAACAAAACCGACGCCGACGTCACCGTAGTCCAACGAGTCGTTTCAGGCATCGTATGGTACGACAAGGACGGAAACGGCATCCGCGAGGATACCGACGCGCTCGCCTCCAATGTGACCGTCACTCTGACCGATTCCAACGGAACCCCCGTTTTGGGATACGATGGAAAACCATTGGCCGACACGACGGGCAAAGACGGAACCTACCGTATCGTCGGCATTCCCGCCGGTAGCGGATATCAGGTTCGGTTCTCTCCCGGCAGAAGAGATTCTTGGTTGAAATTGAAGGTCACGGCCAAGAACGCCAAAGGCTCGACAAAAGCGACCAACAGTGCCGCAGACCCGATTTCGGATACTTCCGGCATGAAAGGCGCTTACATCAATCTGAACGACTTCCCATCACCCTCTCAGATGGCAAGCCCGGTATATGAGGATGTGTACGAGAATTGCGGCATCATCCGCGTTGTGATGCCGTACTTGGAAACTCCCATAGCATCCATGCCGTTTACGGGAGGCCGATTGTTGTTGGTTCTTGCCGCCATCTCCAGTCTGCCGCTTGTTGTCGGCCTCGTCTTGTTGAGGCCGCAAAAGACGGGTAGGAAGCATTAATCCTTCCCGATAGGAAGAGGGTTATCGGATTGCTTTCGACATCTAAAGCCGGAGGCAATCCGTTTTTCGCACATCGACCGGCTTGGAGGAAGCTAATCCGAGGCTGGATTTCTCGGCATGTCTACAACCACGGCGCACCCGTCCGACTGCATGAACCCGTACACGCGGTCTTCCGTCCACAGGTGGAGCTGTTCGGAATGGAATGCCACGTTCGGGTCATCGAACCGGCATTTCCACTGTTCCACTGTTCCGGTCACTTGGACGATGTCTTTTGGCTTGTTGCCGTTGCCTCGCAGTGCCGCTTTCATGTCACCTGCGAGAGTGCATTCCGCACCGTAGCGGATTGTCTTCACCACATCCTCGTTGCGCGGGTTCGGTTCCGGCTCGTCTTCGGCGGGAATGTATGCGACGTAGAGGAGAAAATTACCGTCATCATCCTGACGGATTTCAGTCGAGAAAACGCCCTCCGGATATTCGTCCGAATCGACCAGTGAGCGGACGCGGAACGAGGAGTATTGATGATTGCCGTCCTGCGTGTCGATACGACGCATGATGTTACGGATTGTCCGTTGGCTGTCAGATTTGGCGACAAGCACGTATTTGCGGGGATTGCGTTGGCAGGTTTCCGATTGTGGCCAATATTTCACCGCATATTTTGGTCTTCGGATTTCCCTATGCCCGGGCAGGTGTTCTAAATCGTATATGGACTGGGTTTCCGCTTCGACCATGTTGTTTCCCCTTTTTTTGGGATGGATGCTTCGAGTTTTGCAACCGGATTTGTTTGAGGTTGTTACCTTCATGGTAAGGGGTTTAGTTGAGGTTGCGACAAGTTTTGCGGAAAGTCGGTCGAACGGATTTTAGGCCGCAATCCCCTTCCGTAAGGGAGGGGTCTAGGCTGTCACCTGTCTTGTTTTTCTCCAGTATTCGGTCAGTTGGTTTTGCAATCCTTCGCCGTCGTGGTTGCGTCGGTAGGCGTCCGTATGCTCACGCCATGATGCCATCGCAGTCAAGATGTCGTCGGATACGCCGTTGTTCGGTTTGTCGCATTTTCCGCAGCCGACGGACCATAGGCCGGACGTATGGTCCCATGCGCATTCGGGCGGCCTGCCGCAGTGTGGACAGTCGGGCATGTCCTTGACGGCGGCCACGGTCTTGCGCCAGTGCCTGTCGAAGTCGTCCGCCATCTCCTGCGCTCTGTCGCATGGGCGTAGCCCCTGTAGCAATGGTTCGAGATTGCATGGACTGGCATGGTGTACGGTGAAGCCCCAGCGTCGGTCATCGCCGGTCTCGATGATGCGGACAAACACCGGCCCGCCGCAGAACGGGCAATCGGGTTCCGCCTGAAACGTCGTGGAACGGCCGATTTTTTCGAGGATGTCCGCGTTCTTCTTGTTCTTGGTCTCCGTCAGCCATTCGCAGAGCGCTGAGTGCAGGTCCACGTCCCAACAGGATGCGCACCGGCATGTGGCGGTGGGGAACGTCTGGCGTCCGATGCTTTTGCTTGACACGTGCGGGCACTCCCCGCAGTTTGGGCATTCGAACGCCAGTATCCGTTCGTTCTCCTCCCCCTCCCTGCGGATGACGCCGTCGTGATAGTCGGCGCATTGTTCGACGGTCGAAAACCATGCCCGCCCGTTCGGCAGGTCGTAGTAGTACCAGTGGAGGTCGCAACCGTTCTCGCATGCCAGTCGCACCGCATGCCAGCCCAATAGCGGCGTGTGACGTACTGACAGTGTCAGCCGACCCCGGCAGTCCGGGCATGGGGTTTTGAGTTCGATGTGTTGAGTCAATTGGACGCCTCCTTGGCGGCGTTTGCCCAGTCGCAGGACAGTCCGCCTTTCCTATAGTCGGACATTACCGCGCATGTGACGTGCCGTCCGTCGTGCAGCGTGAGTTCGCATTCACCGATGCCGTTGTCAATGGTGGAGTTACTGATGCCGTAGTCGGCGCAGCCGGTGACGGTCTTCTCCGACTGGGATGCCGGTGTGGTGTCCGTTTCCTGTTCCGATTCGTCGGTCACTTCGTCGCATCCGGCGCACATCAGGCACATGGGTACCAGCAGTAATGCCAATAGTCTTCTCAATCTCGCTCCTTGTTTCGCGCGTAGGGGTCGTCTATGACGCCAAGCTCCAGCAACAGGTCGTAGGCGGTCATATCGGTCTGAAGCCTGTGTCCGCCGTAGCAGGGCGGTAGGTTACATGTCTGGCTGTCGTCCGCGTCGCTCCACTCAAACACGATTTCGTCACAGTCCAATTCCACGTCGATGTCCGCATTGTCGGACATGAGGCCGCAATCCTGACAGCGGCACATGCCCTGTATTTTCCTCATGTACTTCGGGTCGGCCATTATCCTATTCCTTTCTTTCCGACTGTTCGAGCCGTCCGCCGCACATGGGGCAGAACATGGGGATGGTCTCATACTCGTCCCGCATGAGCCGCCCAGCCCCGTCAGTCATGAGCGTGCGCACGCGGAACACGGTCGTGCAATGCGGGCATTCGACCGCATCCACCGGATTGCATTCGGAGACGAGCGGCATCGGATTGGCTTCCGGGTTCATTTCGTCGTCACCTTCATCGGTTTGCCGTTGTGGTCGTAAAGCCATACCCTGTCGCCGGATGCGACCAGCAGGCTCAGGTCGTGGGCCTTTCCTTTCGCGTCCACGTATTCGCACTCGTACCTGCCCTGACCGGGCATGTACTTGGAGTCGAGGATGGTCGGGCAAGACAACGCCTCCAATCCCGCCTGTCGCGCCACCTGTTCGGTGAACGTGGTGTCCTTCGGGAGAACGAGAAGACCGGGATTCAACGTCAGGAGCAGTCCGATGCCGCTCACAAGGGCCAGACATGACGAATTTGGTGTCCTCCAGCAATGGCTGGGCGTCCCGTGGGATACGATGCGTCGCGCGAAGCGCCAAGCGTCTGCCCGCCCGCCAGATGACGCCCAGCACGGCGAAAACCAGCACCGTGGTCAACGCCGCCATGTATATGGCGTCCCCGAAACTGTTGTGGGAACCGTTCGCCCATTCGCTCATGTCTATCATTTCAATGCCTTTCCGTCAGCGTCGTAGAGTCCGACCTTGTTGCCGTCGGCTACGACGAGGGTCGCCTTCCGCAGGTTCGCGTCGTTCGCGCCGTAGGTGTAGACGCAGTGGTACGACCCCATGTCGGGCAGTTCGGATGCGGTCATAACCTTGGCCGGACATGACAGGTTGCGCACGCCGAACTCCCTCCCTACCTGCGTGACGAATGATGCCGGGCGGGGCACGTTCTCGTCCACCGTCTTCGTCGGCTGGGTCAACATGAGGACGGCCACCGTGCCAAGGAAGACGATGAAGATGCCGAGGCCGGTGAATACGCTGCCGAGTACGCCGAAGAGGGTGGACCTCTCCTCCAGACAATGGAGGATGACGGCAGCCAGAGTGAAGATGCACATTATGGCAATAATGACCCATGCGGAATGCTCACCGGCACTCAACTCAGCGGCGGTCCGGGGCACCTGCTTTGTCGGCGGATGAATGTACGTGTTCCAAGCTTCCACCCATTTCGTGAAGTCCTTCATCGTTCAGTCCTTTCCGACCGGCTTTAATACCGTGCCGTCGGCCTTATATAATCCGACCCTGTTCCCGTTGATGTGGACGGTCACTTCGGTTCGCTGGTTGTCGGCGTAGGCCACACACTTCCAGTCGCCGTCGTCAAGACTGGACTTAGGGAGTTTTGGACTATCCATCAGCCCGTGGTCCATGTTTTCGCAATCGTCCAACTCGTTCAGATTCCATGTCCTCTCGATTTGCTCGGTCAATGTGGGTGGTTCGGATACGTGGGCGTCGTGCAGTATGTGACGGCTGGAAGCGGACAATACCGGGTCTTCTCCCATTTTCAACGGACGGTTCGGAATATCGGACATGAGGAGCCGGATTTCCGAGGATTCCAACCCGTGGCCCCGGAGCATCGAGCCTACGAGTCCATCGTTCCAGTAGAGCGCATACAGCAGGTGGGCTTCTCCGGCCTGACTTTGATGGCGCGACTCGGCGGCGGATAGTGCGGTGTCGGCCAGCGAGTCCATCAAAGCCTGTATCTGTTCCTTCAAGGTGGTGGACGTGTCCATGGTTTATTTCCTTCTTTGCCTGAAAACTCTTTATGTGTGAACACATCCACTATAGCATAGTTTGCGTCAATAGTCCAGAAAAGCCTCCAACACCGGAAGGACACGATTCGTATACTTGTCGCGCTCATCCTCGGACATCCCATTCCACCGCAACAGGAGTCCACGGTCGTCAAGCTTGCCGTCGGGCAAATCATTCTCGCATCGGTACAAGGCCATGGCGGCACGCTCCAAACATGCGTCCGAAATGTGCTCAAGAGCGTAGGCATCGGCCTTCTCCAACACTCCGGCGATTACGGGAGCGCATTCGCCCTTCGGTGGGAACATGGTGCCGAACCCCAAAACGTTCCAACCATTCCGGACGAGAACGTCGGGTAGGATGTATCCGCTCGCCCATTCAGGTCGGGTGGTGTCCAAATGCCGTGGGCAGAAGTGCCGCTCCACGTACTCGTCTCCATCCAATTCGACCTCGATGGTCAGCCACTTCAAATCGTCGGCGTCACTGTAGGCCGAATCCTCATTCTCACGCCAGAGTCTCGTGGTGGCGTCACAGTCGGGATAATCGCAGACGATGCGGTCGCAACGGTTGGTCTCATAGCTCACTGATGTTGCTCCTTCTCTATGTCGGATAGGCTGGAATGCCAGTAAGTAACAGTGTTGTCATCCACGGCTTGGGACAATCGCAAAAGCATTTCCAATGGACGATAGTCGGAATGGGCCTCATGCTGTTGGTTGAGGAGTTCCACGGCTTGCCGCTCTCTGACCGGTTTGCCAGCCCAACTCCACTCGTCGGATGAGCCGGTCTGTTTCGCCAACCAGCCGAATCCGTTCGGCAAGTCGAATCGCAGGGGCTTGTCGAATCCCGTCCCGGTCGCATACTGGTTGAGTTCTCGCAGTCCGATATGCAATTGGCGGTTTTGCTCGTCCAATCTCGCGTAGGGTTGCGTTCCGACGTATTTTCTTGCGAAGTCCCTGACCATGTCGCAAGCGGTTTCGAAATCGGGTTTGATGACACTCACCTGTCCGTTCCTTCTTCCAGTAGTTGTCCCGCTAGTTCGGGAACCTCGTTCCAATCATCGAACATGGCGGCTCTCATATCGGATTGTCCGGCCCGTTCGCATTGGGTTCCGTTCCACGGTAGACGGCGATGAGTTTTCCCCGTGTCTCGGCCAGTCGAATCACAGTAGTCCCTCCTCGACTTTCTTTCGCGCGATTTCCAGAAGCTCCTTGGCTAGAGTCAGATATCCGTCGCGTGCGCCGACCGTTTCGGCCCGCTTCCAGAAGAAATCCTCATCGGGAGCCCCGCCGTAGGTCTTCTCCCATCGCGGGATTTCGTCAGCCCACATGAGATGTTTCGCCACGGCCTCCACCTCCTCCCCGCAAGCGGGGTGGAGACGCCCGTTCATATAGGCTTCCTGCAAATCGTCACTGTCGGCCTCGAACGTTTTCTTGATGTCGGAACCATCCCAGTATTGGACGGGATACGCTTCCTCGGCCTCCCTCTCTACGATGCTGACCAACTTGACATCCTCCGGTTCGGTATCGTGGCTCACTGCAACGAATCCTTGTCCAAGATTTGGAAATTCGCCCGATGAATGTACAGCGTTTTACCATCGACCATAAGCCTTGTTGTTTTGGGCAGATTGTCGTCTATATCCCATTTGATGGTGTCACCGTTGAACACCTCAATCGGCGTTCCCATCTGGCTTTTGATGACCACGACATGCTTCTTGGCAAACGAATCCTTATACCGGTTCAACAATTGCGACGTTGAACCGGTACCGGTCGTCTTCTCCGTGTCCTGAGATTTGAGAGCGTCGGCGGCGAAATCCTTGACCGGCTCCAACCCATCCTCAGTGAAGATGAGCGTATCCCCACAGGAATCCAACTCCCTGCCGTCAAGGGTCACGGTGATAACCGAAGACAGGGAATCGGTCGAGCCGGAGGAAACCGAACCATTGGTGCCGATGCCGTAGTAACGGGAGTCGGTGGTCACATTGCCGTCCAACCCGATTTTCTCGGCATGACTCGTCAAAGTCAGCTCACCGGTGTTGCTATACGCGTTCATGGTGAACGCTCTGCCCTCCAACCAACCCGACTCACTATCCGAACATCCGCCGAGCGAACACATCAGAACCGCCACAACCAGCACGGCCACCGGACGGAAACCCTTTTTAAGACAATTCCTCAACACAAAAATCCTCTCAATCCAACTAACGGGACACCACGTGAGCCTCACCCTTATACGGGTCAAGCGTCAAATACTGGTCAAGACAAACGGACGGAAAACCATCCCCATCCGACAGAAACGGACGATGACGCCAATCATACGAACTCCAACCCGCCTCCACACGAGCATTCAACCCATCCAACATCACCGAACGAAAACCCGGCCTACCATCCCGCTCCAACCAGCAGATATCATACTCACGCCCACACAGGCGCTCGCTGACCACACGCGGAGTGGTGGTACCATCCGAACGGAGTTGCAGATACCTCAAATGCGAGTCCAACGGAGTCCAATCCGCCAAACCGAAACGGTGACGGCCACGCTTATCCGTATACGCGCACAATCCGGCGTCCACACGCAACGTGTCACCCAACCGAATCGTCATCAGCCGGTCGGCGGAACCATTATGAGGTTCGATACGGTCGGGACGGATAATAGTGTTCTTCACGAACGTGGCAAGCCAAATATGCGAGTCGATAAGCGTCTGCGAACCATCCGAATTCACCACATGAGGAAACATCAGACACAGGCGCGACACATATCCGTTCGACACACTGCTCTCGTCACAGTCGGCCACCAAGCCCTCGACCGTGTAACGGTACACGCCGTCCACGGTCTTATGCTCCAAATCCAACAGGTTACGACGCTCGCTCTTGTCGGTTCGCTCCACGTACCCCTCGAAGAAACGACGATAATCCAAACGGAGTTCGTCAGCCTCCTCCTTGGTCTGGATACGGTAACGCAAGCCGATAAGGGAACGCCATCCGGTGTTGCGTCCCGCGCTCTGACGGCGAAGAACCTTCCTCCCATCAGGCGCTGTGGTCATTCCGATAAGCATGTCGGAACGCTCGTCAGCCTCCTCGATGAGCGCGTCCTTCAACGCGTCCATGGTCTCAGGGGAGGGAATGAACGGATTCTCCCTCCCGTACACGGCTGTCTTGTCGAACTTGGACATTTCAGTTCAAGTCCCTCCAACCGGTCACACACGCGTACTGGATGCGCAGGTTCCCTTCGATATTGGCGGACTTGCAAGCGTCAAGCACGTTCTTCAGATACACCAACCCATCAGCCCCGTCCGACATTTGACCGGGCAACGGCAGGATACCACCGTCCACATCACACACCAGACGATAACAGATTCGAGAACCGGAATCCACACAACCATTGTCATGGCCGCGTATCTGCTTGAGGATGACACGGATTGCCTCGACGGAAGGAATAGCATCTGACAACGCCCGACTGGAATCCCACACGGTCAACGCGCTGATTTCATCCAACCGTTCACTCAACTTGTCCAATTCCCGCAACGCCTCACCGACGGCAATCTTCACCGACTGCTCCCCCGCCACATCGGAATCATGCGCTCGCAGTGATTCGTGGAACTGTTTCTTCGACTCGTCGTCCATGTTGGATTTGTCGATAAGCTCCTCGATTGGCGTGGGGTCTAGGTCTCGAAGCGCGTCCAGCAGATACTCTTCATCCGGATTCTCGTCAGCTTTGTTCCGGTCGCTCATTTAGCAACCTTCCCGGACGGCTTTACGGTCGGCTTGACCGAAGTCTTGACGGTCTTGCCAATCTTCTCAAGATAAGCTTCCAAAGCCTTGACAGCCGCCTGTTTCGCCAACACCATGGCGACATCCTTATCGGACGCCGTGGCATGCCAACGCATGTAGTTTTCCGGCTTGTCACCGTCGAACAGCAGATAGGTGGCGCTGACCTTTGGCTTGCTTACCTGCAAATTCGTCTGGGTCTCCACCGCCGTGACCTTCACACACTTGTTGGGAGTGTTCTTGCCGGTCTTGACCTTATCCCAGTCGATGAGCGCTTCGGCACGCCATGCGATGTTCTTGGCGCTGACCAAGGTGACGGTGGTACCGACATGCCACGGTTCCCCGTCGTTGTGCTTGTTGTGTTCTTTGACGATGGCTTCGGCCACGTTGCGGGCACTGCACTCGTATTTGATTTCACCCTTGCTGGTGACGACATGGGTTGCGTACTTGTCCTGTTCGTAGATTTCGATACTCAATGTAGGTGCGTTCCAATTCTGGTTGTGACTGGTGTAAACGGGTGTCGTGTTTGACTCGACCCGTCTTTATGTGGACACTGCCAGTATAACAAGAGTAGAAGGTTTAGGCAAATAGGGGAGAACTCCGATTGTCCACCCGCCATCGTTTTGCGTGAGGGTACACCGTCCTTTTAGGGCGGTGGGGAATCACGCTGGTCTGTTCTGGTTCTCGATATACCGTTTCAGCGTGTCCAACGGTGCGCCTTCTGAGGTTCCCGCGTAGTAGCTGGGCGACCAGAGGCGTTGCGCCTTCCAATAGTGCCGGGCGAGTTCGGGGTAGTCGCGTCTCAAATATCGGCTGGACACGCCTTTGAGGCTGTTGACGAGGCGGCTGAGTTCCACGGTCGGAGGGAATGATACGAGCAGGTGGACATGGTTGGTTTCGCCGTTGAACTCCTCCAACCGGCAGTCGAACGAGGTGCACACGTCCGAGAATATCCTCTCCAACGCCTTCAGGTGCTCGTCGGTGAACACGTCGTGCCGGTATTTGGTGACGAAGACCAAATGCGCGTGCAAATCGTAGACGCAGTGCCGTCCCTTACGAATATCGTTTGTCTTATCCATAAAGACCAAGTATAATACCAAACATGAGTTCCTACAGGCGATACAACTACCGCGCCTACCCCACGCAAGGGCAGCGCGAGGCATTGTCATGCCTGTACGGCGCATGTCGGTACGCGTACAATTGGACGCTCGACCAGCGGGAGCTTATGCGCCGCCGACACGGACGGATGCAGTCCTGCACGCAGTTGAGCAACATGTTCACCCAATGGAAACGCGACCCCGGCATGGAATGGCTTCTGGGCGTATCGTCCACGCCGTTGCAGCAGTCGATACGCCACGCGGACATGGCCTACCGGAACTTCCTTCGCCTCTACAAGGCTGGCAGGACGCATATTGTGACCAACCACCGCACCGGGAAGAGGCATCGCACGGGACTGTCCCGGTACAAGAGCCGCAGGGACGGCGAACAGTCGGCCGAGTTCACCAAGTCCGCGCGATTCAAGGTCGAGCATGCGGACGGATGCAAGTGGGCGTTCCTCACACTCCCGAAAATAAGGCGGGTCAAACTCCGTTGGACGCGCGAACTGCCGTCCACGCCGAACACCGTCACCATTATGAGACATGCGGACGGCTCTTACGAGGCGAGCCTCACCGTGCAGGTGGAGGACAAGACCGACGCCCCCAAGCCGCTGCATGAGGCGTGCGGCATCGACATGGGTCTCGACTCGCTCATGAGCATCGTCTATATAGACGGCACACGCGAGAAGATACCGCATCCGCGCACCCTGAAACGTAAGGAGCGCCGACTGCGCAAACTCGACAAACAACTGGCAAGGGAAAAGAAAGGCTCGGCCAATCATGCGAAGACACGACTCCTGAAGGCCAAGACCTACGGTCGGATACGGAACCAACGCAGGGACATGGCGTACAAGCTGGCGTCCAAGGTGGCGGGCGAGAACCAAGCCGTCGCCTTGGAGACCTTGAACGTCAAGGGACTGGCGCGCACCCGCATGGCGAAGAGCCTGTTGGACGCGAATTGGACGCGAATAATCGACCGTATCCAACAATTGGGAGTCCAATACGGCAGGACAGTCGTTCGCATAGACCGCTGGTATCCCAGCAGTCAAATCTGCTCCCAATGCGGACGCAGAGACGGTCAAAAACCGTTGAACATACGTGAATGGGAATGCCCTCAATGCGGCACACGGCTCGACCGTGACTGGAACGCCGCATTGAACATACTCGACGCGGCGGGACTTGCCGAGTCGCTAAACGCCCGTGGAGGCGACGTAAGACGGAGGCTGGCGCAAACCGACCGCAACGCAGACGCCCGTGAAACGGGAACCCACCGAACCGCACAGCTTCATTAAGCCAACCGGCGTAGGAATCCCCCGCCTTCAGGCAGGGGAGGAAGTCAATCACGGAATTCCGCATGGGTTTCGAACCAGCCTTCACAGGCGAAACCGTAGTCGGTTGGTTCGGGAGCGTTGAACGGTTTCTTCTGTAATTGGCTGATGCAATCCTTGAACGCTGTCGTATAGTCTACGAGGGTGTTGTCCAAGTCGATGGCGACAAGCTTATGGGTTTTCCCCTTTTCGGGCGGATATTGTTCCTCGTCCAATCCGAGCATGCGTAAAAGGTCGAGGAACGCTATACATTTTGGCAGTGGTTTGCCGTCTAGTTCGGCGTGGACGATTAGGTCGTCGTTGGAGGGGAGAGGACAGTCTTCCGACCAGAACAGTCGGTGGACTTCCTCTAGCGTGTTGAACTCCCAATTAATGTGCTTGCCGTCACAGTTGACGGATTCGAAATTGAGCATGTTTTTGGCCTTTCAAAATATGTGAACATGCCCACTATAGCATAATCTGGCTGTCAGACCCAAGGGTTCTCCACACCCAGCAACAGATTCAAGGGCATTACAGCCTCCCACAGCATAGGTTTGCAACCCCACCCGTATCCGTTCCGCCAGATGTACGTGTGCAGTTCACCGAACATCGGGAGTTCGTCTTTGGAGCCTTGACCGCCGGAATAGTAGGGGCTTGGCTCGCTCAGCGACTTGCACTCCTCGACGTTGGGAGCAAGTAGGTCGATGTCACCGTCGTCCAGCAATCGTTCCACTTTTTCTTTGGTGTCGTAATGGTCGAACAGCATGCGCCCTACGGATTGGATGTCCCCATTGTAGGGACTGAATATCCAACGGTAAGAGTCTTCACTGTTCCTCATGGCAATGACGCAAGGTGTACCCATATCGTCTTCCCTCTTTCAAAACTTTTGCAGACAATGTCAGTATAACATCGATGATTCAGAAGTCACAGCCGAAATCCACCTCACCGTTCGCATAGCATTCGATGTCGTTCAACTCATCCTGCATGTCCACCAGTTGGGTCAACTGTTCGACAGCCGAACGGCAACGATTGCAGGAGTCACGAATATACCCGCGAACACGCGGATACTGACGGTAATGCAATCGAGGATTCACCGTCAACTCGTCATCATCCAACACGTCCAACAAGTCGATGTACACGTCCAACAGGTGGGAGAGTGTCTGCGTCATGGAGTCGGTCATGTCCTCATCCTTGTTCACGTATTCGCCAATATCGTGAACCGTCTCCTCCACCATGGTCACACACTGGTCGAGCATATACGCGTCACGTTTGAATCTACGGAACGGAAGCATTCAGCCGTTTTTCCTTTCTCGGCTTCTTTCCAACCGGTATTCGGCAATCCACAATGCCGACACCACAATCCACAATACGCATGACAGTCCGTCAAGGAAACCCCATTTTCCTATGAACAGGCAGATTTCCAACAAGGCGACCAACAGTGAGCATACTATCGTCCCCAAGCGAATCCATCGGGGAGCATACCCTTTGCCGGGATGTTTGCGGGCGCGTCTTCTGTTCCCTGTCCAGACTATCGTCCCGACGATGAACAGGAAGAACGCAACCACGTACAGAGCCGTCAACACGTCGAAGACACCCTGCTCGCTCATTCCGACGGGTCTTCCAAGTCGGAACCGTCCAAACCGTCGGGCTTATCATCCCAGCGGATAAGAAACAGCCAGATTAACGCGGTGACAATCCAAACGAGTCCGCACATGCCGGAGCTTACGCTACCGAACCGGAAGCACCGAAGGAACTCCACGACGGATGTCATAGTGGAGAATCCCACACATCCAACTCGGACACATCTTGCGACCTTACGTCCCAACAGGTGGGGATGTTGGACGGAGAGGAAGAACAGGAACGACAACAGCAGTGTCACCGAGGAGAACGCCACCACCATAAACGTCAAGACATGAAGCATCACCGGTCATCTCCCGAAGCGCCGTCATTGAAACGTTCCTCGGCCTTACGGAATGTTCCTTTCGTGCTCTTATGCCACAAAGAGTCATCCCAGCTTTCCACCGGCATGGAAAGATATGCTTTGTCGTCTTCGATAAACATGTCCACGTATGGCGTATACGTGTATGAGCTGACGATGCCCGGCAGAGGGTCGGGACGCCATTCTAATTGGCGGAGCATCCTCCATACTTCAACATTGTTCTTGCATGGCTTGTACACGCCGTTCATGGGCATGAGCCAGTGGCCTTTCAAATCACCTTTGCCTTGGATGGTCAGGGTCTCCTTGGACATGATGGCTTCAACTCCTTCGACGGTTCGCTTGCCATCCGCGTCCTCCTTCCACACCAGACGGACATGGTGGATGTTTTCGAACCATTCCTCCAGTTCGCGTTGACGCGCGTATTCGCGGCAGCCCTTGCGCAGTCGGTTCACCACGGTCGGATTGTCGCTGGTCAGATATGTTTGCCGCATGACGGCTACCTCCTAGTTTTTGCGGAAAATATGTTTCAGGGAATGGGTCAGAACGTGACGTTCGGCAATCCCACCGATTGCAGGAACGGGAACCAACTGTCGAAATGCGGGCTGACAGACCACCAGAACAGCAGAACCAAACCACCCCAGAACAACAGCATGTTCAACAGGCGCAACGGCAGGACGCCCTGTTGCAGACGCCAAGACAATACGAGCACGTTCCAAGACACCGGCTTGCGTTCCCGCTCCCCACGCCACAACAGCCAGCACAGTCCGTTCATGACCATCCACGCGACAAGCAGAATCACGGCGAACATCATGCTCGCGGGAGCGTAGGCGCTGACGGTTCGGACGGTCTTCTGCCACTTGTATGCGGTCTTCTGGACGACGTTCGCGTTGGCGGTGCTCAATTCGGCGGGAATACCGTCGGAAACGTTCGCCCAATAGGAGAATTGCGCTCGGACGATATACCTGTGTTTGATGCTCTGGTCTGCCCATACGCTCATAGGATGGCAGGTCGTCAACGTCAATTCGCGGGAGTCCGGGTTCGCGCCGTCATTGTTCAACACGCTCACGTCGGTCGGAGTAGTGACCCAACCTTCGGTCATCTTGTACACGTACCAGTGTTCGGCAGTTTGGATGACGATGGCGTCACCCGTCTGCAAACGGTCGATGTAACCCAAGTCGCCACCGGTGCGATGACCGGCATAGGCGCTGTTGCCTACGGCTCCGGGCATGACGGTCTGCTCGTAGTGTCCGATGCCCTGATTGTCCAACACGATTTGGTCGGTTCCCTGTTGGATTGCACGCTTCCAACCGGATTCGATTTTCGGAATGTACATCCATCCGATTACCTGCGCGTGGGTGGGCGTACCATCCACCGGCACTTCGCCCAACTGCGGTTTGGCTATGCGGGTCGTATGCAAGTCGATGTTCTGGTTCAGGCTGACCCTTTTCGAGTTTGCGACCTGAGTGTGGATGGAATCCAAGTCATGTCCGAAGAACATCCAACCGATTTGAGCGATGAGGATTATGACGATGGTGAATATGATTCCGATGGAGCATTGAAGGACATGTTCACCGGTGGAAACCGTGTTGGCTGGTCTGCCTCCATGTCGGACGTGACTTCCTTTGCGATGCTTTCCCACATGTTTCGAATTATCGTCGGTTTTAGTTTTGGTGCCTTCGATGATTTCGTTCCAGTCGGGCAGACTGTTTTGATGGCCGGTTTCCATACGTGTGTTTCCTTTTGTTGGTTGGACTTTGATTGTGGACATATCCAGTTTAGCTGGTTTTGCTCTTTGGGGAGTCTAGCATGCGAAACTGGTTTGGTTTCGTTTTTAACGAGCGAGTCTACTTATGTGAACCATTCCACTATAACATACGAGATATCCTCTTATTGGGAGGACAAGCGTTTACAGCAAAGACTGGTAAAAATCGTAGAAAAACATTTTATCCATTTTTGTGTTTTTGCTGATTTTTTCGTTTTTATAAGCAATTAGAAAAATTCGACACCACAATACTTATGTATCTATTGTTACTTATGTATCTATTGCCGGTGCTCTGAGCCTTACTCCCATAAGGGCTTAGAGCGCATAAGCGTCCTCAAATGTCAAAAAAATGCCCACAAATGTCTAAAAAGCGTCCTCAAATGTCAAAAAACCGTCTTCAAATGTCAACCGGAAAAATCCTAAAAAATAAGAAAAATCGCCGCTCAAAACCAAAAATAGGTAAAAATCCATAGCAAGGAAAATGCTGACAACCTGCTAAAATCTAAAAAAGAACCCCGCTCCACGGCAATGGAACGGGGCGAAAGCAACCACTTGGTGAAAGGACATGGTTACGTGAACAAGGATATCACCAACCCCGGCAATAAGGCAATCTCCTATGCCGCTACACTCTCATCCGTTGTGTCCCTGCTCCCCGTCAGAAAACCGGGAACGCCATGCATCCACCGGACAAACGGCATAGTGTCCATAACAACCACGCCAAGGAACGGTCAGTGGGCTTACGGCAAGATTCCCAGAATGTTCCTTCTCTACGTGCAAACCCTCATCAGGGAGAACTCTCCAATGGTCGATGCCGCCAATAAGACCGTCCACTTGGACGAGACATTCAGCTCGTTCTGCGAACATTCCGGAATACCGGTCAACGGGAGAAAAGAACGGGTGACTCAGATGTTAGATAATCTTGGAGGCACCGTCATTCAAGTGACCAACTGGTTCGATGACGGGAACGGTAAAACGGTTCATGACGCCATCAACATTCTGATAGCCGACTATACGCATATCTGCTTCGATAAGCACTCGAAGGAGTATCTGAAAGGGTCGTACATCAGATTCTCCGAACCGATGTGGAACATCCTCAACGAGAATCCTGTTCCACTCAACCGGAATATCGCGTTCAATCTGGGGAATTCAGCGAGGGCATTGGATATCTACCAATGGCTTGCACGTAGAACCTATTACATTCGCAGACCAGTCGTTGTGCCTTGGGCTAACTTGCAGATGCAGTTCGATTCTGCCGATACGCCGCCAAGAAAGTTCCGGGAACATTTCAAAAAGGCGTTGCGGCTGGTACAGGATAATTGGCCTGAACTGCATGTGGAAACCCTTCCGGTCGGGTTGAAAGTGTACCCGTGCCGAAAGTCTTTGGACTCCGGACATAGTAAGACCGGTGTGATGCCAATGTTAGGGTCGCCTGTTCACCCAGCGGTGACAGTCGGGGAATCTGACGGCAACCCGTTCTGACCGACCTTAGTTAAACGAAGACCCCGCACAGTGGCGGGGCCTTCGAATGTCCACACATAAAAAGCCAGACCAAAAGGAGAAAAAGACAAAAAGTCTTTTTGAACTTAGCCGTCAAATTATGAGGCGTTCAACCCACCGGCTGAACGCAACATCAAGTATACGGGATACGGCTGTTTGGTCAAACCTGTATGCGTGTCGAAACCGTTGGAATCATTGGGGTTTCACGCTATCAACCTTCGTTTTTCAGGCTTGTTGTGGACTGATGTTCTTACTCTATGGAAGCTTTTAACCTATCCCGTTTCAATTTCAGGCTTGACGCATGAATGAAGTCTTCGGCTTCGACAAGTTTCTCCACCTGTTTTGAATATCCGACCTCAATCCAACGGGTATCCCAGTCGATTAAGGCGGTCAGATAGTTCACATGGTCTTGAAGTGTTTTAAGCCGCAGGGAGTACATGTCGCCGTCAAGCACGATATGGCAGTATTCGACGCATTTGTCGATTACGGCCAGATAGCCTTCTCTGTATGCGTCCGAATGGCCTTCTTGAGCCTCATACCGTTTCTCAGGCTCAAGCCACCACGTCATTTTCATGTAGGGACTATAATCGCCCCTGTCCGTGAACCAATCCTCTCTGTCGGCCAGTTCACGGGCTTTCGTCGTAATGTCGACTAATGCGCCCCGGCAACCCTCAAGATAGAGTGGATTATCCTCTTCTGTAGGAAACCCGTTCTAGCTCATGTCCATGGCCCATTGAAGGACAGACGATGCCCGGCGCTGTGTTTTAAACCAATGTTCTTGCATGATATGCTCCACTCATTCTGATAAGGCCCAATTGTTCAGTTTGGCCTCCGCCTCTTTTGCTTTCGACCGTTCCCGCTGGTCTTTCTCCCACTTCAATATCAAATCGCCTAAATGGTAGTACTTGTAATCGTCTTGGAAACTTCTACCGCATTTGGGGCATTTGATACGAGCGGAATCAGATGTGACAGTCCACTTCGGTTTGACGTCGCATATTCCGCAAGGACTTGGATTCTTCACCATATCGCACATATGCTTCCAATCCTTACGGTAGGCGTCGAGGGCTTCGTTCAGGAGTAGGCATTCGTCTCCGTCACATGGAATGTAGAAGTGGGCTAGGTCGCATCCGTTCACGCATTTCACATCGCACCCGTAGATGAAAAATCCTGCGGGATAGTCACGCAATGAGGTGTATTCCTTCTTCTGGTTTAGCGTGACGGTCGCTTTTCCGCCACAGTAGGGGCATTCTCCTAATAAGAGTGCTTTCAGGTCTTCGGGATTGTAGATTGGGGTTTTTGGCTTTTTCATTTTTGCTCCTTTTGATAGGGCGTGTGAACGCATTCAGTATAACATGAGTAAAAAAATGCGAAAAATCATGCTCTACAATTAAAAGAATGGCAACAACAAAACAACTACTCATGCGGGTACTTCAAACCAAATCCCCCGAACTATTCGACGGAAGCGAAAACGAACCTGTCAAAGTAACCGACTATGACTACATGCCCTTCTGCCAAGCCGTCTGCGAAACCTGCGGTGATGACCCGGAAATGATGACCATTATATATGAGACCAAAGGTGGGAAACAATACGGGCAATCATACGACTATTTCGGCTTGCCTAACCTGTTGGAAACGTTGGACAAATGGGACGAAGAACATAACTGATATATGAGTAGCCCCACCATCCGAAAGTGAATGGCGGGGACTACTTGTGTTTACGGCTGTTCTAGAAGAATCGTTTTAGAAGTCCGTTGAATAGGTTCTTGACCCAGTTCTTCTTGGTACTGGTGGTGTGGTGTTTGTTCGTCGTATGCGAATTGTTTTTACCACTGGTGGAACCGTTGGGCTGGTTGCTCTGATTATTACTTCCGTTCGTATTGTTATCGAAATTGCCGGTAGTGTTCGAACCGGATGTTCCACCGGTCAACCGTTGTTTCACTTGACTGGTGGAAATAATGGTTTCAGCCGGACAGGAAGCCAATACTTGTGCAAGCTTATCATGCTCCTTCTGGTCTACCATCAGCCCATACTTGGCTTTGATGCCGATTTGCAGACTCGCATAATCGCATTGGAAGGCTTGATTGGATGGCTCCCATTCGGCTATGGTGCCGTCCTTTTTCACATTGTTAGCTTCCGCTTGGGATGCGAGCAGAACGTCCGGGTCGTTGTAGTAGGCGTCTCGCTGGGCGAAGTCGAGCTTGTCCAAGCCGGAACGATACGCTTCCGCATAGGCGACCACATGGTCGATTTGGATGCCGCCGTCACGGTTGGACGCGCTTCCACCTTCGGTCTTGTTTGACTGGCCTCGTTGGAAGTGGATGGTTTTACCCGTGTATGGTTCCAGTAGGATGCCGGTGTTCACGTTGCCGCGACTATTGTAGGTGACATTGCTCATGTCACGTTCCAACACGAGGTCACGGGTCGTATAATTGCCGGTCTTGCCATCGACCTTGTTCCACTGGTGCGACTTGCGGTCGGAGGATACATCGGATTTCACACCAACTGTAAGCGTGCTCAAAACTTGTGTGGCCGACTGGCCAACCGGAATACTTCCCGTAGCGTCAGCGGCATTCGCTGGTACTCCAGTCGAAAGCATCCCCAGCATGATGATAGCCGGTATTGACCGGTAGAGGAGTTTGTTTTTCAACGAGACTAGTCCTTCTCACCGTCCGACGGAGTGTCCTCAACGCTTTCGGCATGAGTGTCGAAGACACTCCTACCGTCGGATTGTTTCGCGACCACACACATGCTCATGACAATCATGCCAAGAAGTGTTCCGACGAGAAGTCCTAAAATGAACGTCACCATGATTTTATTCCTTCTTCCTTACATGAGAAAAATCATCCACGCACGTTGTAGTCGGCGCACAGGTCGTTCATGGCGTGCAGAAGCTTGTATGTGTAGATGAACGGTCCGACGATGATGAGGGAGCCGAGAATGTTCCACAGCCAGTAGGTTGCGGCAGTGACCGTTACCGGTAGTCCGCGAGCGGCCTGTTCGGTGCCGATACGGGAGCTGAGCTTGTGGAACCAGACGAGCCAGCCGATGCCAAGGGTCAGCCAGCCGACGAGGAAGAACATGAGGCAGTAGTGCATGGTGCGTTTGCCGTCACGTCGGGTGGCGATGAGGTTCAGGGTTTCACCGACTTCGCTCATCTGCCAGATGTCGTAGATGCCTAATGTGATGAGGCCGAGGAGCATGTATTTGAGTAGGCTGCGTTTGGTTCGGAGATTGCTCTGCCGGACTGGGGGCTGCTGTGGCGGCAGTGGCGGCTGGCTGATATTCACGTTGACTTGCGGCTGTTGCGGCATGGTCATTTGGATTATCTCCTTGCTTGTAGGGGGGGCAGGGAAAGGATTGGGATGAATTTTTCCTTCATCCCAATCCTTTAGCCTCGTTTTGGGTGGAAACCGACTGTCAGCTTCCAACATTCACCATAAAGTACAGCAAGGTTGTTATTACTGGATAACAGGTTTTTTATCCTAAAAAATTGGGCGGGCTGTCAGGCTCAATATGTTACGGCGCTTCCACTCATTGCGGCGAACACTATGAGCAGAATCCATAGAACCACGGTGGAGATGACTGATGCTAGCGCTCCCATTCCCGCCTGTTTCGCGCTGACTGGCTTCTCCGACTTCCAGACGAGGAAGAGGATGAGGCCGACGATAGGGAAGAAGAATCCCAGCACCGCCCATCCGAACGAGCCGGTGTCGGCGGGTTGCGGATTCACATACGGTTGCTGACCATACTGGTATTGTGCATACTGCGGTTGCTGATATTGGGGTTGACCGTATTGAGGGGTCTGCCCATACTGCTGATTAGCGGCATACGGGTTAGTTTGCGGTTGCGCATACTGCGGTTGCTGGTAAGTCTGTTGTTGTGTTTGACCATATTGGGGTTGCTGATACTGTTGTCGGTTTTGGCCGGTGTCCGGGTATTGTTGCGGATTGTAGTTTGGGTCGGTCATTTTGGGGGCCTTTCAATTTTGGAGGGTTGTTACTTCTACATTAGGGTATTTTCTGTAGGAATTGGATGAAAACACGTGAGCAAAAAGTCGAACACGATTACAAATACAAAGGTGGATGATTTCCCGACTAAAACGTTGGCTGGCATCCGGCGGATTACGGAAGAATGCGTCGAAGATACCAGCCAACAAAAGAATCACACCACTCGTCTGATTGCGTAGCTTCCGTACATGACCATGCTGACCGGTGCGACTCCAGTGCCTTGGCTTGGACTCATGGCGTTCATGACCATGCCGTTGCCGATGTAGATGGCGGCGTGCGAACCGTTGGCGAGAATATCACCCGGTTGGGCTTCCGCCAATGATGCCACGGGCGAACCGACGCTCATTTGACTGCCTGACTGGTGGGGGAGACTGACACCGAATTGCGCGAACACGTATTGGACGAATCCGGAACAATCCCAGCCTGATGGCTGGTTGCCGCCGTACACGTATGGGTATCCGCTGAACTGCATCGCATATTCTGCCACGGCCTGTCCGGTTTTGGATGCTGGGGGAGTGATGACGGTTCGTTCCGCACTCCTGCTGGCTTCCTCCTGTTGGATAGCTTGCGCTTGCGCTTGTCGTTCCGCCTGTGCCTGTGCCTGTTTGCGGGTCTCCTCTTCCTGTTGGGCTTTCAGTTCGGCGTCTTTCTCGGCTTGGGATTTAGTCTGCGGGACAATTAGGTTTTCGATACCACCCCAATCGCTGTCCGACTGCACGTCGGTGCTGATGCTTTCGCGGGTCAGGTCTCGGCGCGTGGTCGTGGTAGCGGGGAACGAACGCACGGAGTATACGGTGTTGTTTGATGGGGGGTATGCCATCGCAGTGGCGGGCAATGCCATCAGACAGTCCGCGCACAGTGAAAGCACGAGCATGAGGGAGTGAATGCTGTTTCTATTGCTCAACCTCAAAGTCCCATGCTCCTTAGTTCAGAGGCCAATCGTTGGGCTTCGGAACGGCTTAAATGCCATTCGCTCCAGAATTCGTCGCCACGGCGGACGAGATAGGTGGGGTCGGCGGGACTGCCCAATTGGGTTACGGTGATGTCGGTTCCCATATTCGGCTCCTTTCTTTTAATTTCTACCGGTATTCCACGAGTCGCAAGGGCACGTAGTTGCGGTAGCTGACTTGGGTTTCGTCCTTCGGGTCGGATAGTCGGCTGATGAGTTCCGCGCATTCCACGTCCGTATACGTGCCGTCCTTGCTCGCCCCGCCACCCAGATAGGTGCATGCGCCGCGAACGTTACGCTTCCGGTCGATGATGGTGTATATCAATTGTCCTTTCTTGTGGAATGGCCACTGGTGGGTACATATGATGAACCGGCTATCCCAACTGCGGGCGCGAACATCCCACCACATTTTCGCTTCGCTTTCGGGAATGCTGAATCGGACTTGTTTCGCATCCTCGGGCAGTACTTTGATGGTGAGTGGAATTTCAGACAGATAGTGTATTCCGGTGATTTCCGACAAGGCGAACAGAAGTTTCTGCGTGCTCGGCTCGACCTCAAATAGAACGTATTTGTAGTCTTCCGGAATGTCTTCAATCTCATCCCGGAACTGTTGCCATGCCTTGATGGTGTCCTTCGGCCAATCCGGCCAATAATCCTCTCCACTTTCATCGTGGACGAATTTCCTATCAAGTTCCATATTGGCAACAGCTTCGTAGGCTTCCTCATCGAACATGGGCGGCATGTGACGAACGTCCGTCTCAGCCTTCCCGTCATGCACGCTCACCGTGCAGATGACCGGATGGTCGGAGGACACGGTTCCGTCCCGTTCAAACCACCTCGCGTTGCCGGGTTCCTTTGACTTGCTCGTCTCCGTGATGGGGTCACTACCTTCGGTACCGTAGGACGCGTAATACCTGTCCTTGCCGGTGAAGATGGTTACGGTGCCACCTTCAATGCCGACTATCGTCCAATCGATTTTCTCAACGCACAGTTCGCTTATTTCCTGCGCTGTTTCCTTATTCAACATGGTTTACATCTTTCCCTTCTGGCGGCTTTCTGTGCCGCAAATCATTTCTTCGATGGGCTTTTGCTGTTCTTTCCGTCTTCTTGGAATGGGTCGAAGATTCCATCCCCGCCGGTGTCGAGCCGGTAGGGTGTGCCACCTCTGGCTTTCACGAACTCGTCAAACTCATGGCCTGTTATCGCGCCTTGGGGAGTCATAATGCTTCGGCGCGAGCGGTTTGAAAGCGGTTTCACCATTCTTGTGTTCTTTCCGGTCAGTAGTGGATGAATTGCAGTTGGGACGCCTGTTCCGCAGTGAAAGTGCGGCTGAACGGTTTGCCATTGTATGCGCTACCGCATTCGGACGTGGTGATGGAACCATCCCCGCCCACGGACTCCACGATTCCCACATGACCATAGGTCGGGTCGGAGTCGTATTGCCCCCGTTGGAAGCAGATGACGTCGCCAACCCTAGGAGTGCCGTCAACCCAGTAGCCGAGTTTGCGTGCCGTGTTCGCCCAGTCGGCACCATTGCCCATGTGGGAGCCAGCGGGCAATCCCAACTGGTGGCGGCGCACGTAAGCCCACCAAGTGCATTGCGAAAACTCGTAGGCGTTACCCGTGTCTCCGGTCGCATGATTCGGATTGAAACCGTCAGGAGTCTGACCCTCGTCACGACCGTTAATCAACGATTTAACCACCGGATTATCCGCACTGATAGCAGTCAGTTTGCCGGTCACACCATCGGAGTCGGACATGCTCCAACTTCCATCATTGCTCGTGGCCTTATAATCCTTCAACTCTTCACGGGACGCGCTACGGGATGCCGCACTGGTTTCAGTCAACGTGCTTCGAGTAGTAGCGGTACTCGTATCAAACGGCTTAGCCTCAGCGTAAGCGCTGGGAGTTGGCTTCAACACAAGCATAGACGTACCGGCGGCGGCGAACATTCCCGCCAACAAACAAACCGCGATACGCCGTTGGAACAGCCTACGGCGACGTTGCATGACTCTAGTTGGAGCCGCTTTATGTGCAGGTGAACCCAATTTAACACTCCGCTTCTTCCTGCGCGGAGAAGAACTGCGGGCCACCAATGCACTTGTCGAACTGGTAGGTGTCCGAAGCGCCCATCATACGGCGAAGTAGAGGAGCATGCTTGGTCACAATCTTGTTCTTAAACAAGCCGCCGACAGCCTCCCAAGTCACATTGATGGTTCTGCCGGACTCATTCTCCAAAGTGGCTTTCTGAACCTGTTCCTCACGACCGGGCGCGGTATGCTCACCGGCTGGAAGATAGTAGAAGCTTATATGCTGGCCTTTATATATTTCCACCGGATATATCGTGTTTCCCATGAATACTTTTATCGACGCCACTTGTTTTTCCTTTGATGTTGGGAGTTGCTGTTCCAATTCAATGGTACTGGCTTATCCAAGTGGCTGAACAGGAAAGCGCGCCATTCGTAGGCATCTTTCGGTTGGGGGACGGGATTTGGATTGTAATGTTGCACGCGCATTTAGTATCCTCTTATCTGCTTGGATTTTTTATGGACGGGGACTGCCCATATTTCTTTTCTGACATAATCGCTGCTATCGGCGTCAACTAAAGAACCATACATAAAATGTTTCCAATCTTTGATTAAAACTTATGCAAAACATACTCACCCTCAGAACGCCAAACGCAATTATCCGGTTCGTAGCCTTTACGATATGAAATTCTCGTTAACTTTTTATCCTTCGAATACCCATTGGCTAAAGACCATTCCTTAAAAGACGCCCATACAGACCAGTCTTTGCAAACGGGAATAAGTTCCCGTTCCTCATATGATTCAATCCGACGCTGGTGAATCATATCGTCCCAAACCCTATACAACCGATAATATGGAGAGCTTTTAATACTATCCCCGTGTTTTGTCCTAGCTTTGGATATGAGCTGTTTTCTCATGCACCCACAGCTTTTGACACTACCATTCCTTAGATTGGAAACCAGAACATTTTTCTCCCTGCCACACACGCAACGACAAAGATAGACGACATGACCGTACCTGTCTTTCCCATTGGGTCGAAGTACGGTTAAATACCCGATTTTCATTCCGTCGGAAATCTTTGTGATTTTTTTCTTTTCCACGTTGTCGTCCTTTTCTTCTAATAGTTGAGGTGGGTTCTCCAATATATTTGAGGAGAACATTCCTTTTGCTTCTTCTAAAGAAATTCCCTTTATTCTCGCCCAATCATACAATGAAATACGTTTGTCACCATATACGACTCGTATGCTTTTCCTTTGGCTCTGTTAGACCAAGGTTGACTTTTTGACTTGTATTGTAGTTGCTGAGTAGCT